>ENA-OUOG01000153-OUOG01000153.1-marine-metagenome-genome-assembly--contig:-NODE-153-length-87392-cov-7.160511_pt1 | contig 87392 bp, 49 predicted proteins | sample MGYA00248635_ERZ508505 | MGnify/ENA primary metagenome ERZ508505 (study PRJEB26176, sample SAMN06267871) | marine metagenome | isolation source: Saanich Inlet, British Columbia, Canada | place: Pacific... | reverse complement strand
CGACGTCGTCACCGCCGCGACGGTTTCGTCGGACGCGTCGCTCGCGCGTTTCGGAGTCGTCGTCTCCGCCACCGCCGACGGCGTCGTCGACACCACCGCGTCCGGCGCCGGAAGCACCGCGACGCTCGCGCCGAGTTTCGACGCCGCGGGAGACGTGAAGCGGTACGAAGCCTCCGTGGACGCGGAGGCGGAAGAGGTGACGGTGTTCGCGTTGCCGGCGGCGGGCGCCGCGTTCGGGGTGGAGGTGGACGGCGCCGCCGCGCGCGCCGGGCCGGCGCGCTTCGGCGGCGCCGTCCCCGCCGGCGCGTACAGCGCCGGTCGCGCGCGTGTTTTCTACGGCAGGAATTTGCCGATCGCGGTGACGGTGACCGCGGAGGACCGCGTCACGACGCGCACGTACGAGGTGAGCGTGACCCGCTCGAGGTCGAGCGAAGCGCGACTAATCGCGTTGTCGCTTCGGTCGACGGCGACGGCGCCGGCGTTTTCGCCGGACACGTTTTTGTACGCCGCGAACGTTTCGCACGACACCGCCTCCGTGCGCGTGTTCGCGGAGCCCTTCGACAACCGCGCGCAGGCTGTGCGCGTGAACGCCGTGCTGATTCAGGGCGTGGACGTCGGCGGCGACGCGGGGAGAGGCGTCGCGAGGGAGAGCAAAGCGCCGTACTCGCGAGACACGCCGCTCCGCGTCGGGAGAAACGTCGTCGCGGTGGAGGTGACCGCGCACGACGCGTCGACGAAGCTCGAGTACCGCGTGGAGATCACGCGCGCGTACCCGGGCGTGGACGTGGAGTTACAGTTCCTGCAGGTCACACGCGTCTCCAGCGCGGTGGTGGGCCAGAGCATGGGAATGGGACTCGTGTCGCGATCGCGAGCGACGTACGCGCTGACCCCCGCGTTTGTCGCGCCCGCCGCCGGCGCGTCGACGACGGTGCTCGAGCACGCCACCGCCGTCGAGTACCGCGTGCGCGACGTCTCCGTGCTCGCGTCTGCGCGCGACCCGCGCGCGACGGTGACGATGGCGTACACGCGCCTGGAGGGGTGGGCGGGGAACGCCACGGTGGGTCTGACCAAGTCCGTGGAGGGGAAACAAACCGCGTTCTCGCCGGACGGCGTAGCGCCGGCGACGCCCGTCACCGAGTTCGACGTCGACGGCTTGCTCGTGGGCCGCGTTTCGCTCGCGATCACCGTCACCGCGGAAGATACGCGGTACAGCAAGACGACGAACGTGGAGTTGACCCGGTACAGGCCGGGGGGAGAAGCCTCGCTCCGTGACCTGGTGGTGTACGGCGAGCCGGGAAGCCGCGTCCCGGTGATGCTCCCCGCCTTCGACCCCGAGACGCTCGAGTACAACGTGACGCTCGACTTCGACACGGAGGCCGTGCGTGTGGTCCCCACCGCGGAGGACGCGCGGTATCGCGCGGTGCGCGTGAACACCGTCATGCAAAGAAGCGGCGAGTCATCCCGGACGTACCCCGTCGCGGCGGGCGGGACGGTCAAGCTGACCGTCGCCGTCACCGCGCAGGACGGCGAGACTAAGCGCCTGTACGTCGTTTTCGTGTACCGCGCCCGCCCGAGCGCCGACGCGGCGCTGCGAGGTCTCGCCGTCATGCCCGCCGGCGCGCGCGCGCTCGCGCCCGCGTTCGACCCGGACGTGCTGAACTACAACCTGACCGCGCCGCTCGAGCACACCGTGGCGTCCGTGCGCGTCGCGCCGACCGCGAACGACCCCGAGTACGACCGCGTGCTGGTGAACGGCGCGCGGCAGCTCAGCGGCGCGCTCTCGCGCGAGATTTCCGTTCCCGCCGGCTACGGCAACGGCAATCAGACGACACGCGGCGAGACGACCATCACGGTCGTCGTGGTGGCGCAGGACGGCATCACGCGACGCACGTACGTGGTATTCGTCCAGCGCGACCCGGCGCCCATCTTCCCGGACGACGCGACGTTACGCGAACTGAGGGTATCGCCCCAGCCGTCGGCGCGGCTCACGCCGTCGTTCGCGCCGCGCGCGCGCGCGTACCGGCTGTTCGTTCCGGCGCGCGCCTCGTTCGCGGGCGTGACCCCGGTGGCGAACGACGCGAACGTGTATAAGATCGAGGTGAACGGTGTTTTGGTGGCGAGCGGCGAGGAGGTTCGGACCTCGATGGCCGAGCTGTTGCGACGCGAGGACGTGGTCACGCGCATCGAGGTGTTTGCGGCGAACTGCGACCCGGCGTGGCGTCCGGAGGGCTTCGACGCCGCCGGCGACGCGTACGCAGACGAAGACGGCGACGGCGACGCGGAGACGCTGTTACTGGACGGGAAGTACAGACCCACGTGGTGCTCGACGCGCGTGTACGAGGTGGAGCTCCTGGAGTACGGCCCGGGCGCGTACGAGGGCGTTATGCATCTGCGCGCGGGGGACGCGGAGGATCCCACCGGGATCGTCCGCGAGATGACTCCGTTTCCGTCGCCGTTCGGGGACACCGCCGCGTTCCTCGCGTCGCTGGAGCAACGAGACGTGGCGGAGTTCGACGGCGGCGTGCGTTCCACGGGAGTGGAAGGCGAGTGCGACGAGTACCTGTGCGCCAACTCCATCAGCGACCCGTCGCTCGTGAGCATGGAACTACGCGTCGCGTCCGTGACGCCGGCGGCGATCGGAAACGACCCCCTTCCCTCGGTCGGCGCCTCCGTCGGCGACGCGGTGCCCTTCGCGCCGGCGTTTTCCAACGTCACGCGTCTGTACGTCGCGGAGGTGCCTTCGCACCGCGTGGACGCCATCGAGATAAACGTCACCGCCGCGTCCGCCAACATCTCCGGCGTCTTCGTCGACGGCGTCGCCGTGAGCAGCGGCGCGTTCAGCGCGCCCGTCGCGTTGAAAGAGGGCGCCACGACGACCGTCGCCATCGAGGTTGTGGCCGGACGTCCGGACGAGCGGCGCGCGTACGCGCTCCACGCGCACCGCCCGCGATCGAACAACGCGTTCCTGAAGAGCCTCGCCGTGCACATCGGGAGCGGCGATCCGGGTGCCGCTCCCGTCGCGATCATCAAACGCGTCGCGCTGAACCTCACCGGCGTGCCCAAGCCCAGACGCGCGTGCGACCTGTACGACGCGGCGGTCCGCGCCGCGAACGGGGTTGTGTTTCACCCAAAGTGCGACGACCCAAACGCGACGAATCTCACCACCGCGGACAACGACCCGCCGAGCTTCTCGGCGTCGGCGGCGGTCCCGGCGTCGGCCGCGACGCCCACCCTGGGCAGGCTCACGCACCCGTGCGACGGAGACGACGCGGAGACGTTCGCGGACGCGATGTGCGCCGAGAACGGCACAGTGGCGGCGGCGAACTTCTCTTCGGCGTGCGACGCCGCGGCGAGCGCGGCGGGCGTGCTTCCGGCTTCGGGGTTCCACCACGAATGGTTCGATTACCTGGTCAACGTCGACGACGGCGCCGAGTTCGTGACGCTCGTCGCCGAGGCGGCCGATCCCGGCGCCGAGCGCGTGGGGATGGGCACGTCCTTCCGGAACTGCCGGGCGATGCCGCGTAGCCCGGGGTGCGCCGGTCGCGACGTCGCCGCCGTCGCGGCGTGGGGTTGGACCGCCGGCGAGTCCGCGGGCGGGGTGGTTGCCGTGGCGAGCGGCGAGCGCTCGCCTCCTCTCGACCTCGCGGCGTCGCCGGGCTCGACCGCCGCGTCCATCGCCGTCGTCGCGGCGGACGGAAGTTCGCGGCGCGAGTACACGCTTCGCGTCGCGCGCGAGAACGTCCCGCCTCCCCCGGACGCCGACGCGGCGACTGTGGCGGGCGTCGGCGCGTTCCTCGAGGCGCTCGTCGCGGCGTCTCCGCTCGGCGCGACGACGGACGAAGAGGTTCGCTTCGCGTTGCGGTTCGCGGGGATGGACCCTTTGCACCTCGCGGACGCGTCGTTCCGACGCGAGCTCGAGACGCTCGTGCGCGACTACGTCGCGTACGCCGCCGTCGAGCCGGCGCTCGAGGTCACGGCGACAGCCGCCGCCGCGCCGCGCGCGGGCGGCGCGTGCCGTCGCCGCGTCGCCGGCGCCGACGACGCGTTCGCGCCGCCGGGCGTGGACGTCTCCGTGGTGGCCTCGTTCAGCGACGCATCCTCCAACGCGACGGCGCGTCTGTTGGCGTGGGTCGACGCCGCGGGGTGGAACGACGCGCCCGGCTTCGCGTTCGACGCGTACCTACGCGCGTTCGGCCCGATCGTCTCGCTCGCCGTCGCGGACGACGGCGGAGGAGACGCGACGAGAAGAACGCGCGCCGTCCCCGCGGGGTTCGCGCCGCGCCGCTTCGCGTACGCCGTCGCGCTCCCGTCGAACAGCCTGACGCGCCTGCCGCTGGTGGTCGCGCCGCCGCCGGCGCCGCTCGCGGACGGATACGGCGTCACCGTGGACGGCGCGCCGGCGACGCTGGGGTCGACCGTGTACGTGCCCGTGCCGCCCTGCGCCGTGGGCCCCAACCACTGCGACGCGCGGCGCTTCGAAGTGGCGGTGGAGGCGTGCGTCGGCGCCTCCGAAACAAAAACCTGCTCCGCGTACACGTTCGACGTCACCGTTCCCGGCGCGTCCGCGTTTGGCGCGGACGACGCGACGCTCCGCGACGTGGTCGTTAAGTACGGCACGACACTAGAGGACGCCGTCGTTGCGCCGGTGCGCACGCGCACCGGAGGCGCGTTCCGCCACGACCACGCCGAGCTCTTCGTAACAGTGCCGCGCGGCGCCGCGCGTGTCTTCGTGTCGGCGCGGCCCAACAGCCCGAAGCACGGCGCCGTCTTCGTGGACAACCGCGCGGTGGCATTCGCCGTGAACGATTCGTTCAGCGCGTTCGCGAACGTCTCGACGGTTCCGCTGCTGGACTTGAAGGCCATGGGCGGGTTGATAAAGATACGCGTCTTCGCCGAGGACGGGAAGACAAGCAGAGACGTCGTTTTAAGAGTCTCTCCGCGCGACGACGCGAAAGAGCGCGTCGACGGCTTGGCGTCGTCCGAGTCGCGCGACCCGCTCGACGCGCTGAGGGGCTTGTACGGCTTCGACGGGGGCGGATTACCCTCCGCCGATGAACGCGACAATGGCGCATTCTTCGCGAAATTTTCGCCCGAAGGCGCCCCGGTTTTCGTGGAGTCCTACCCGCGCGCCGAGCCCCTCGCGGAGGGAGGCGCGCACGTCGAGCTGGCGGCGCAGACGAAGACGCCCGCGAAGGTGTACTGGGCGCTGGCGGTTCCGTGGACGCGCGCGCCGACGCGGCGCGAGCTGGTGGAGGCGGCGACGCGCGGCGGCGGCGCTTCTCCGCCGACGGAGACGGGACCCACGCGCATGGTCCTCGACAACCGCACGTTCGCGGAGTTAAACGTCTCCGTGTACGCGTACGTCGCCGCCGCTGTGAACGCGTCGCTGGAAACGGGGACTCCGCCGCCGGCGGTCGAGGCGGGCATCGTCGCCGCCGGCGTGCTCGGCGGCGCCGGCACGTTCGGCGCCACGCGCGAGACGCGCGCCACGGCGAGGTGCCTGGACAGCCGCGTGGCGTACCGCGCGTACTTCGTGACTGAGAGGCTGGCGCGCGGCGTCGACGCGCACGCCCCGGGCGCGCGCGAGCGCGAAGGCGAGCCCGTGCTGGGGGAGGTCACGCCGGCGCTGGAGGCGACGCCGGGAAGCGCGCTTCCCGGCGAATGTTAGAGTTGTGTTGTCACGAAGTAGTCTAGTTTGATGACGCAAATCGTCGTTCACAACACGCTTCGGCTCGTCGGCTCGTCTTCGTCCCGCTCGCGTTCGCGGTTCGTTTTCGTTACGGCCGGGGGGGTCGCTCCAGGTTCGTGTGCTCGCGAACCTCCGCGGCGCGACCCGTGTTCCACGCCACCCACGCCAGGAATTTAGAGTTGGAATCTTCGCAATCATCTGACTGGCCAACGTTTGAGCGAGACTTGTCCAAGTCGCCTGGCACGTCCACGCACATCGTGACGGAATAGCATGAATAGCGAGCGCCGAGATGGTAAGGATTGATGCAAACGTAAAACTTCCGAACCGAGGCGGCACCATCGGAAACGTACTTCTGTAACTCTGGATCTTGTGACAGCATCCAGCCCCCTTCGAAGTCCAACACCTCGCGCTTCGGCAAAACCGTCACCACAGGATGCAGTCCGTCGTCTCCCAGCTTCGTCCGGACGAGGATGACGGGAGTCGCGTTGCGGTTGATGTACGCCGCGAGAGACACGGCGTCGTGTAACCCGGGGCAGTTGCCGTACCATTTGCGTACACGGGCACCGAATGAGGCAACGCACATCATTTTGTGCCGAGGCCAGTCCGCGCGCTGACACTCTTTGCTGCAGTAATGGGTAAGTCGGCAGGCTTTGCATGTTTTCAACTCGGCAACCTCTGGAACGCCCTTGTTACACGTCCCACAGCAATAAGCATTAAATTTAAATTTGTCAGGAGGTATTTTGAGCGCGTCGTGAACAAAGGAGTACCCTTTCGCGTCTTCGTCGCCGCCGCGCAGAAGCCTCTCGTGGATGATTGTGCATTTGATATCTTCCATAGATTGCTTGAAATCTTCACGGGGGCCAGACAACCAGAAGGTTCCGGGTTTTTCGCTTTCGTCCAATAGCTTTTCCGCGCGTGAAAGGTCCCTGTCGACGCCAGCTTTGTTGCCGTCTGTGGAGAAAGTAGTAGCGAGATAAGCGAGATGGATAAACGCCTCGCCGCAGTTTCTGTCCGCGGCCTTTTGATAGTAGGACAGGCCATCTTTCTCGGTCATCTTGAGCGTCTGTTTGACGAAGTCGGAGTGGTCCTTGTCGTTAAGTATACTGTCCGCAAGATTCATGATCGCGACGATGTGACCGCCGTCCGCGGCCCTTCGCAGCCAGTGAAACTGCTTGGAGGCGTTTCCGGTGCGAAGCACGCCCGCCTCTTCCGCCTCATATTTCTCCTTTAAGGCGGTAACCACGGAAACGCGAAAGGACGCCTCCGCGTGCCCGTCCAACGCGGCGGCCACCAGATGTTTTAAGGACGCGTCGAAATCCCGCGCCTTCTGCCTCAGAGTGACGTAATCAACGGTGATGTGCTCACTCCCGGCCGGTTGAGCGCTGTAGTACAGCCCCAGCCGCCACGCGGCTTCTCTTCGCGCCTCCTGTCCCTCGTCTTCTCCGACTTTCCCGCTCGCGGCGACGCGCCGCAGCCTCGCGAGCTTGGCAGGGTCGTGCGTCGCCATTACGACGTCGAGCACCGCGTTGGAGTACTCGTTCGAGTTCATAGCGATGGGGGCGGTGGAGTAGTTCATCGTGATACACAGGGAAAGGTGGCGCGGCGGCTCGTGTGGAGGAGGGAGCTTTTCGTCGTGGCTTTTTCACGCGTCTTTCAACATGGTTTTCCTCGGAAACGACAACGTGCTGACGTGGAGACGATGGCCGAATCACAGTCGGAGGCGCCCTTGTCGTCCACCGCACCCTCGCCAGCCCCGTTCGCCAGTGTCATGAGCGGTATCAGCGGGCTCGCGCGCGCCGCGTGCGCGTCCTCCACGTCCCGGCGCGTGGGGAACGTCTCCCGGTCGTCCTCGTCGTTTCGAGGGGCGCGCCTTCCGAAAGCGCCCGCGACGATTCGCGGCACCGCGGCTCGATCCCGCCGCGCGGGGGTGACGCGCGCGGTGCTCCGCGACGGGCAGCTCGTGACGATCCACTACGTGATGAAGTTCCCCGACGGCACGGTGGGTGACGACACGCGCATGCGCGACGCGCCCGCGACGCTGCCCATCGGCCAGGGCCAGCTCTTCCCGAAGCTGGAGAAGGGCATCGCGCAGATGGAGGTTGGGGAGAAGAAGACGTTCGAGTTGAAATGCGCCGAGGCGTACGGCGAACGCAAGGATGAGGCTGTGCAGAAGTTCCCCGCGAGTCCGGAGGAGGTGGCGCAGCTCAAGGCGCAGGTGCAGCCCGGGCAGATGGTGCAGCTCCCCGACCGCACGAGCGCCATATGCGTCGCCATCGAGGACGACGGCGTGGTGCTGGACCTGAACCACCCCCTCAGCGGGAAGGACCTGACGTTTGAGATCGAGCTCGTGGACGTCGCCGACGGCCCGAAGCTCTTCGGGGTGCCCATCGTGCCCTTCGACCCGAACAAGGTGGTCAAGAAGGAGTGAGTGTCGTATCATATCAGGGAGGGTCGCACGAGGAGGCGACGAAAGGGAGTGTCTCGTGGTGCGATTGTCGTAACAAAGGGGTTTTCAACGCGACGCGGCGCCCTACGGTTCATCTGTTTTGATACTCTCGCGAGCGCCCCGAAACGTCGCCGAATTGCACGACGTCACTTTTGTCTCGGATCCACACAGCAACTCGCGCGGGTTCCCAGCATGCTTCGTCGGGTCGCGAAGCAGCTCGCGGCGGCCTCCGTGGCCGCGCGCCCCGGCGGCGCGCCTTCGGCTCGGACGTTCACGAGCTCGTCCGCGCGCGCCACCACGGTCCTGTGCGTGCGCAAAGACGGCGACGTGGTGCTCATGGCGGACGGACAGGTCACGCTCGGGTCGCAGGTGGTGAAGCCGAACGTCAAGAAGGTGCGGAGGTTGCAGGCGGGCGTGATCGGCGGCTTCGCGGGCGCCACCGCGGACGCGTTCACGCTGTTCGAGCGCCTGGAGATGAAACTCGACGAGCACCCGGGGCAGCTCACGCGCGCGGCGGTGGAGCTCGCCAAGGCGTGGCGCAACGATAAATATCTGCGAAGGCTCGAGGCCACCATGGTCGTGGCGGACGCCGAGCACATCTTCCAGATCACCGGCGGCGGGGACGTCATCGAGCCGCACGAGGGGATCGTCGGGATCGGATCCGGAGGGCCGTTCGCCACCGCCGCCGCGAGGGCGCTGATGGACGTCCCCGGGATGAGCGCCGCGGACATCTGCCGCAAGGCGATGACCATCGCCGCGGACACGTGCGTGTACACCAACCACAACTTCGTCACCGAGACCATCGGACCGGACGACGCGAAGCACGAGGGCGAGACCAAAGACAAGGACGCGGAGACCAAAGACAAGAAGAAGGACAAGAAGTAGGATCCCGACGAGAGCGATGGGTGATGACGAATCGATCCGGCCCCTCGGTGAATGCCGCCGTCTCCGCGCCGAACGCGGAGACGAATCAAAAATCAAAACACGTCGTCCCTCCAAAAGTCGTCCCCGTCGTCCTTCGCGTTCAGGAGCGTCTTCGCCTCGCGCTCGTCCGCGTCGAACACCGAGGGCCCCGTGATCGGCGGAAGGCCGTCGTCGTACGGGTCGTCCTCGTTCTCGCTGGATTCCGCCTGACCTCGCTTACGCCGCTTCACGCCTTCGTCGTCGTCCACCCACTCCAAGGGGTTGCCTCCCCACTCCTTACGTTTCGCGCGCGTCGCCGCGTCATCCTTCGCCCGCGCTTTGGGCTTGGCGCCCGCGTCTTTCCCCGGCGCGTCTTCCCCCGACATCCAAGGCCGCGCGTTCCTCGCCGCTTTGCGCGCGCGCCGCTTCGCCTCGAACTTCTCGCGCCGCGCGTCCCGCCGCTCAGCCTTCAGGCGGCGCTCGCGCGTCGCCGGGTCCTCCTCGGCGGGGGGCGGCGAAGGCGACCGGCGCGCGAGTCGCGGCTTCGGCTGTTTGGGACCGAGGCGGGGCTCGGACTCGAGACGCGTCTCGTCTGAATCCGAACGCGCGGCGTCGTTCTCCCCGGAATCCGAATCGTCGTCCTCGCTCGCGTCGCTCTCGTCGCTCTCGTCGTCGGCGTCGTCCTCCTTTCGTTCTTCTTTCGCGGCGGCGCCCCCCCCGGCGAGCGCGCGGAGCCTCTCGCTGTCGCCGCCCGCCTCGGCGGCGGCCATGGCTGTGTTGACGCTGACGGCGTCTCGCTCCAGGCCTTCATCCGGCATGGCGTCGAAGAGCTCCAGCGCGCGTTCCCAGTCGCCGCCGCGCATGCACGCGCTCATGGCGACGTTGTACGTGATGGTGGACCGCTCGTGGCCCAGCCCGGGCATGTCGTCGAAGAGCTCCAGCGCGCGTTCCCACGCCCCGCCCTTGGAACACGCGCTCATCGTCGCGTTGTACACGATGGTGTTGGTCTCCACGCCCTGCTCGCGCATGGCGTCGAAGATCTCCACGCACTTCTCCCACGCGCCGCTCTTGCGGCATCGCGTGGAGAACATGGTGAACGCCCGCGGGTCCCTCCGGATGGGCGCCTCCTTGTCATTCAGCGCGTCGCGAATCACCGCCGCCACGCCCCCGGCGGGCGCGTTCAGGATGGCCTGCGCCACCTCGTACACGCGACCCCCGGGGGCCTTGCCCCGGGTCGGCTTGTGCGACTTCTTCACGCCTTTCGCGGGCCTCTTCATCGCGGCGGACGCCTCGGTCACGGCCGGACGCGGGCGCGTGTGGAGGCGCGCGGCGGTCGCTTCCGGAGGAAAAAAAGACGTCGGCGGAAACAACGAAGGCGCAGCGTCGGTGCCGTCTTCCGCGGCCATGACTGGCACACACTGGACACGACATCGAAGCTTCCAGACTCGTCACGCAGAAAAGGCGCACCCTCTCGTCACGAACACCCAGACCAGGACGCCCAAACACGATGCTGCGGGCGGTGGTGGTCGTCGCCCTCGCGCTCGGCGCGGCGGACGCGGCCCGGCCGCTGGGTAGCGCACCCGCGCCCGCCCCCACGAGTCCGACCGTGCTGGGCCTGTGCGACTGCGCGTTCGAGGCCTACGGAGGGTGCGTCCTCGGTGACTCGACTCGCTCCCAAGCCACGGACGAGATTGAATTTGACGCGCCGTCGCCCGTTCCCGACGCGCCCCGGGGCTCCCGTCTCCGCGCGGGGACCCCCCGGCACGCGCGGGTTCCCTTCTCCCGCCCCCCCGAACTCGGCTGACGGTCCCCCGCCCCCGCCTCCTCGCCCCCCCGAACGCAGAGCTCTGAACGAGGCGCACGACGCCACGGCGTGCAAGAAGCAGGGATTCTTCGTCGCCGGGTTCGAGACTCCCGGCCAGTACGTCGCGCTTCACGACGAGTACATACCTCTGTCGCGCGCGATATGTTGTCGCCCGTGCGTGCGAGGCGACGATCGCGCCTCCGTCGCCGCCATCGCCGCCATCGCCGGCGCGACAAACTTCACCGCGGACGACGTCGTCGCCGTCTCGGCGGAGTGCCGCGGATCGGCGCGCGGCGCGCCGGGCGCCGGGCCCGCGCCGCGCTCCGCCTCCGGCGTCGCCGCGGACGGCCCTTCGTGCCCCGCGGACACGTTCCTGCAGGGCTTCGCCCAGGACGTGCGCGCGAACCCTAGCGGCGCGAGCGGGGACAGTCCGTACTACTACCCCACGGGCGGCGCGCGGTGCTGCGCGCCGCGCTTGCTTCTGCGCTCGGGCGAGTCGATTGCGACGGAGCGGTGCGAGTGCACGCGGCAGACGTCGCAGTTCGCCGTGGGGTGCGGCGCGGCGAACACGCCCGAGTCCGCGCAGAAGGCGGGCTCGCTGGTCTACGCGTTCGAGAACGAGGTGAGCGCGGAGACGACGGCGGGGAATGTGGTGCAAGTGCCCGTCACGCCGCTGTCGTGCTGCAAGGTGTGCGTGTCCCCGAACGCGAGGCCCGGCACGGAGACGTGCGCGTCGCTCGACTTTTGCAACGCGCGCGGCGCGTGCGACGCAAACGGGCGTTGCGCGTGCGACGCGGGGTACGCGGGGGACGCGTGCGAGACCGCGCTGGTGGAGGGGGGGAGCGCGGCGCGGACGGTGACGACGGCGAACATGATGAAGATCGCCGCCGCGTTCGTCGTCGGCGGCTGCCTGTGGTTCCCGGCGGCGAGGTTCTTCGGGTGGGACCGGCGCCGCGGCGGCGCCGCCGACGACCTCGAGGAGGAGCTTCTCGGCGCGGAGCAGCGCGTCAACGACTGGGAGTTCGAGGCGAGCGACCTGTCGACGTCCGACGAGGAGGACGCCGAGCCGGAAGACGCGGGTGTTTCGGACGCGGTCGGCGACGAGGGCGAGGCGGAAACTGTCGCGGAAACCGTCGCGGAAAACCGAGACGGCTCGGACGACGCGTCCGAGCCCCGCGAACCTCCCGCGGAGATGCGCGAGGACGAAGCCGACGACGCCGCCGCGGCGCCCGCGGAAAAACCCGCGGACGTCGCCGGAACCGAGAAAGGGAAGGGCGAAGGCGGCGGATTTTCGTCCGAGTGCAACGTGTGCATGTCCGCGCCCGTGCAGGTGGTGCTGATTCCGTGCGGGCACGCGTGCCTGTGCCGCAAGTGCAGCCGGCGCATGCGTCGGTGTCCCGTGTGCCGGACGGAGGTGGAGCGACGACAAAAACTGTACTTGGCCGCGGATTGAGGGGGGCCGGCAGTCGCGCCTTCGTCGCCCGTACCACCGACGAACACGAGCCATGATACACAGCGTGCGACATATTGTACTTCTACTGGTAGCTATCTACGCTTCTCGCGGTCCCCCCCACCCGTCCGCTCACTGCATGCCACCGGCGCCGCCCTGCGAGTACGCCTGGAGCACCACGTTGCTGATGGCGCGCGTGGCGTCGACGTAGCGGTCGGTGCACCGCGCGATGCACGTCTGCTCGCCGCTGCTCAGGCTCGTGCCGGGCTTCGGGACGCACTTCTCGAAGCACTTCTCGCGCACGGTCTGCGTCGGTCGTGGAGGAAGGGGAGACGGTTGGTCAGGATCCGCCGGGATCTGCGGAGGGCGCCGAAGCAGCGCACGGCGGGATCCGCGTTTCGGGGGAAGTCGATCTCGCGCGTCACGCGAGCGCACCGTGAAGAACTCCTGCGCGTACGCGTTCGCCAGCTCCGCCTGGACCTGGTGCATCACCGCCTCCGAGTTTTGGCCGTCCATCCTGAACGAAGACGTCGCGCGGGCGCGTCGCGTAGTGGCCAATCGGAGATCAACGATTTGGACTCACGTGAACTGTCGAGAACTTGGTATCGGCGAACATCGCAGACATTCCTTACAAATTGCAGACTAAATGCCCATACGATTCGAAACGGAAGGCTGACAGCGTCGCTCTCACAGCGACCGCCGCCTCCCGATCGCGCCGAAAAGCGTCGGCCCACTCGCACACGCGCGACGCGGGCGTCGTCGGTTCGGCCGAACAGGCAGTCGGCGCGCGGGTAACCTCACGCGATGGCGGCTGAAGCGCCGTCTCCCCTGGAGGCATCCAAGCCCATCGCGCCGTGGTACCACGAGAAGATGACGAACGGCCAGACGCCGCTTCAGATGGGACTGAACTTTGGATTGGTGGGCACGAGCTGCGTGGTGGCGCAGGGGACGGTGCACTGGACGAGGACCGCGATGGTGCAGCAGCAGCTGGCTGGCATGCGAGGAGAAGTGCCGCTCGGGATGTTGGCGCAGACCGCCTCCATCTGGCGGAGCGAAGGGCTCAGAGGCTTGTATCGCGGGTTCTCGGCCGCGGCGTTGCGCGAAGCGACGTACAGCTCGCTGCGTTTCGGTTTGTACGAGCCCTTGAAAGTCGCGCTGGACACCAGCGGCGGCGCGGAAGAGCTCCCCGTGTGGAAGAAAATCACCGCCGGCCTCGTCGCCGGCGCGGGCGCCGCCGCCATCGCCTCCCCCACGGACCTGCTCATGATCCAGATGGCGGCTTCCAAGCAGTTCCCGCCGCCGTCCATGTTCCAAGTCGGCCGCGAGGTGATCGCCAAGGAGGGGGTGCTGGGTCTGTACAAGGGCCTGGGCACGACCGTGGCGCGCGCGGCGGTGCTCGGGGCGACCAAGATGGCGACGTACGATGTCGTGAAGACGGAGTTGCGGAACAACGGCTGGAAGGAAGGGCCGGAGCTGGTGTTCGCCGCGTCCGTCGTGACGGGCCTCGCCATCACCGTCACCACGTCGCCGGCGACAAACATGCAGACCATCATCATGAGCGGGAACGCGCCGGGAGGGGGGGGCATGCTGGGCGCGGCGGCGGACATCATGCGCAGGCAGGGGCCGGTGGGGTTCTTCCGGGGGTTCGGCATGCAGTGGGCGCGGTTCGGACCGTACGCGGTCGTGCAGTTCGCCGTGTGGGAGTCGCTGCGAAACGCCTGCGGCATGAGCGGCATCTGACGCTCTCGACGGTTCCGTCTGTGCCGGCGACGGGAGCGACGCGCTCTTCACCCCGAAACGAGGGACAGCGCGCCGGGGTCGCGACACGACACCGGCGCGCGTAGCGTTAGAGACTATTTATTCGTGTAGCACCATAAGACTGGTCATGAAGGCTGGGAGGAGATTCCTCGTTCGCCGGCGCCGACGCCGAAAACGGACATCACACCTGGGCTCGTGCGCGTTTTCTCGAGCCCGATCGCCCGATCTCGAGTCAGCCCGAAACGGATATCCAATGATCCAGCTCAGCAAACAGCAGATCGTCGGCACGCTGCACGCATTGCACGGTGCGCCACGGGTGACGCGATGGCCGGTGTGTGCTGCGCGCGCGCGCCCGCGATGCGCTCGATACGCGCCGGCGCGAAGGCCGCGCGCGCGGGCCTCGCGCGCGCTGTCCAGCGTCCGTGCCCCGTCGCTGTTCGGCCCACGCGATTTGCCATCCGACCGCTCGCGACTCCCGTCGCCGTCCCCGCGGCGTCGACGCCCCGATGGCGACGCTCGGCGTGGGACACGCACTTGCGCTCGTCGTCGAGTCGCTTCGCCTCGACGAGCGCGCGCGCGGCCTCCGCGACGGACGAGGCTCCCGCCATCGGCGACCTCGCGGCGTCCCCTCCCGCGGCGTCCGGCACCGAAACCCCCGAGACGATGCTCTTCCTCGTCGAGGGCATGCGGTGCGGGGGCTGCTCGGCCGCGGTGTCGAAGGTGCTGAACGCCGACCCCGGCGTGGCGCGCGCCGCCGTGAACCTCGTGACGGAGACCGCCGCGGTGGAGCTCGCGCCCGGGGTGGACGCGCTCGAGACCATCGCGCGCGCCAAGTCCGCGACGGAGGCGAAAGGATTCCGAATGTCGCCTCGACCGGTGGGGCGCGCCGCGGAGGAAGCCGCGGCGGCGGCGAACGCGCGAAAGGAGGAGGAACTCGAAAAGACGCAGTGGGACCTGTACAAAGCCTTAGGGCTGACTGGTCTGTGCCTGATGACGCACACCACGCACCACTTACACCACTTCGGGCTGCACGAGTACGCGCACGGCTCCTTTCTCACCGCGCTCGGCCAGCCGTGGGTGGGCGGCGCAATAGCCGCGCTCGCGCTTTTGGGCCCGGGGCGATCAATCATGAAGGAAGGGTTCAAGGCGCTCGTCAACGGCGCGCCGAACATGAACTCGTTAGTGGGTGTCGGCGCGACCGCGGCGTTCACGCTCTCCGTGGTCGCCGCGTGCGCCCCCCCCGTGGTGGGCGAGTACGGCATCCCGGTGAGCAACGACTTTTTCGAAGAGCCCGTGCTGTTGCTGGCGTTCATCCTGCTCGGCCGCGCGCTCGAGTCGCGCGCGCGCGCGCGCGCGGCGTCCGACCTCAGAGCGCTCTCCACGCTGCTCCCCCTGGACGCGAAGCTCGTCGTCGCGGACAAGGCGGAGGACATCGAGAACGAAGAGAACGAAACAGAGCCCATGACGGTGGTGGTGGACCGCCTCGCGCTGCGCGCCGGGGACCTGGTGCGCGTTTTGCCTGGCGAAGTCATCCCGGTGGACGGCGTCGTCGTGTCCGGCGCCGCCGCGGTGGACGAGGCGACGCTCACCGGCGAGCCCATTTTCGTTCCCAAGGCGGTCGGCGACGATGTCAGCGCGGGCACGGGCGTGTTCGAGGGGCCGCTCACCGTGCGCGCCAGCGTGGCTGGCGACGGAAGCGTCGCCGCCGGCATCGCGCGCACCGTCGCCGACGCGCAGGCGCGCGCCGCGCCCGTGCAACGCCTGGCGGACGCCGTGGCGGGTCCCTTCGTGTACGCGGTGATGGCCGCCTCGGCGTCGACGTTCGCGTTCTGGTCCCTCGCCGGGGACGCCATGTTCCCGGGCGCGCTCCTCGAGGCCTCAAACGGCGCGGGCGCGACCCTCGGCGCGCTGAAGCTCGCCACCGACGTGCTCGTCGTGGCGTGCCCCTGCGCGCTCGGACTGGCGACGCCCACCGCCGTGCTCGTCGCCACCTCCGCGGGCGCGCGGCGCGGGCTGCTTCTTCGCGGCGGCGACGTGCTCGAGGCGTCCGCGAACGTGGGCGTCGTCGCGCTGGACAAGACGGGGACCATCACGGAGGGCAAGCCGCGGGTCACGGGCGTGGCGGCCACCGGGAACGCCGTCAACGCCGACGTGCTTCGCTTCGCCGCCGCCGTCGAGGCCACCACCACGCACCCGCTCGCCGCGGCGGTGGCGGCGGCGGCGGCGGCGGCCGGGGAGAAGACGCCGCGCGCGAAGAACGCCGAGACCGTCCCCGGGCGCGGCGCCTCCGCGATCGTGGAGGGCAAGCGCGTGTTCGTGGGTGAGCCCTCGTGGGTGGAGACAGAGGTGGGCGCCGAGGGGGGGACGGCGGCGGCGCTCGGCGCGGCGGCGGCGGAGAACTCCGAGGCGCTGGGCGGCCCGGCGGCCGCCGCGTGCAGTTTGGTGTGCGTGGGCGTCGAGGGCGAGGGCGTGATCGGCGCGCTCGCGCTCGCGGACCGGGTCAGGCCGGGTGCCGCGGCGTCCGTGCGCCGGCTCCAGGACATGGGCATGCGGGTGGTCGTGCTCTCCGGCGACCGGCAGCCCGCGGTGGACGCGGTGGCGTTTGAGCTCGGGTTAACCGGCGCCGACGCCGTCGCCGTCGGCGGGCTTCTCCCCGACGACAAGGCGGCGTTCATCGAGCGCCTCAGGGCCGAGGCGAACGGCAAGGGCGTCGCCATGGTGGGCGACGGGATCAACGACGCGCCCGCGCTCGTCGCGGCGGACGTCGGGATGGCGGTCAGCGGGGGCATGGAGGCGACCGCCGCCGCGGCGGGCGTGGTGCTCCTGGGCGAAGGGCAGGGGGGGGAAAAGTACGAGTCCCCCGGGGGCGGCGTCGGCCAAGCCGCGGACGCGATCGAGCTCGGGCGCAACGCGCTCGGCAAGATCCGACAGAACCTGGGATGGGCGTTGGCGTATAACCTCGTGGGCGTCCCGGTCGCCGCTGGGGTGCTGCTCCCTGAGTACGGCATCAGCCTGAATCCCGCGGCGGCGGGCGCCGCGATGGCGTTTTCGTCCGTCGCGGTGGTCACAAACTCGCTGCTCTTGAAAACTCCGGGGGATGAGACAGTCTCGGCGGCGCGCGCGGCGACCGCGCCCACCTCGCGATAGCCGAACCCCGCTCTTTTCGCGGCTGATCGTGGCACGACACTGAATATGAAATAATAGTCTACTCTTACCCCTCGACGCTCTCTGCCGGCTCGGCAGGTCTTGAAAAAAAATTGCCATCATCGCAACCCCGACGACGCCGGGCTTTCCTTCCCGGCTTCGCGCTCGCGCCTGCGCTCCTCTTCCGGCGCGGGCGCGAACGTAACGACGTTGGAGACACCCTTCGGCTCGCGCGCGCACGCCTCCTCCACCAGCCGTTCCGACACAACCCACAGCTTCTCCCCGAGCGCCGCGTCCAGCGCCTCCTCGCCCGGCCGCTTGACCCCGAACTCGGGCCTGAGCCACCCGCGAAGGAACCCGCCGCCCAGGGGGTGCGCGTCCTCGCCCGGCACGTCGAAGGACGGCGGCCCGCACAGGTACGAACCGGTCATCTCGCCCGTGTTCCTTCCGAGCACCATCTGCGTGGTGAAGCGGCCCGCGTTCTCCATGCTGGTCGCCAGCGGGGGGTGGTCGAACATGAACTTGAGCATCGCGCGCACGGGCGCCGACTGCAGTCGGAACAGCCCCGACGACGGGACGAACCCGGGGGAAAACGCGTTGACGACGATGCCCGCCGCGTCGACGCGCCGCGCCAGCGCGCGCGCAAACAAAACGCCGCACAACTTGCTGTCCTTGTACGCCTTGTTCCCGTCGAACGCGCCTCCGTCGCACATGTCGAAACATACGCCTTGTTCCATGCCGGCGAGGTCGCCGAGCGTCGGCGGCGCGCCGTTGCGCCCGTCGGGGCTGGTGGGATCGTGCACGCACGACGACGTCACGACGACGCGCCCGCCGCGCGTCATGGCCGGTAACAAGTCGCGCACGAGCGCGAAGTGCCCGAGATGGTTCACCCCGATGGTCTCCTCGAACCCGTCGTGCGTGCGCCGCGGGGCGCCGCGTTTGACTACCCTGTTGCCCGCGCGATCGGGGGCCACGCCCGCGTTGCACACCACCGCGTCGAGCGCGACGCCGCGGCGGCGGAAGCGCTCGGCAAAGGCGCGGACGCCGGCGAGTCTCCCGAGGTCAATCACGACTGGCTCGGCGCCTCCCCCCCGCGTCCCGGCGTGTTTAGACACCTCCTCCGCGGCCGCGCGCGCCTTCCCCGCGCTCCGGGCGGCGACGAGAACGTGACATCCCGCGGCGCACATCTGCTTGGCCGCCTCGAGCCCGATGCCGGAGGACGCCCCCGTGATGAGCACGGTTTTGCCCGTGCCGTCGAACGTCGCGTCGACGCCCAGGGGCAAACGCGAATCGCGCGAGGCGGCACGTGCGGGCACCGCGCGACGCGCGGCGGGGCGGCGCGCTCGGCGGCGCGCGAGCGCCGCGGGCGCGCGCACGGCGGACGTTGAGCCCGCGAAACTCGATGCGGATGCCATCATCCCACGCGGTACCGTGCCGAAGGCGGGGGCGCGCAATCGCGATTGCGTCGGATATCTCCAGAAAAGCGCGGCTGACTGATCAAAAAGGGGCTTTTTCTCGGAGGCGACGTATCAGAGGCCGGTCTGCGGCGGAGCGCGCGCCAAAACGGACGTGTCGACGTGGCTGGAATCTGGCAAAACCAAACTGGAGATGCGCAGACTTTTGATCTCGGTTCCACAAAAAAAAGCACGGTCGGTGCGAGTCAAAACTTTCTAACTTTTCTTTTACAGCGCTTCTAGCTAGATAATATGTATGCGTGACGACGCGCGTCGTCTCGACTCCGCCGCCGCGCGGGGGTCGGAGCCGCGGCTCGACGTACTGGCACTAGTGATACACGTGTGGTCGCGGCGCGCGCGCCCCCTTCGAGAAAAAGGCGCGCGCCCGGGACGCTCTTCGTAAAAAATTCACGAAAAAAGAGCAACAAGTCCGAAAAAAAAATAACGCGCCGCAAAGGTCACCGCGGCGTCGCGGGCGGCGCGTCCTCCGCCTTGGGAAGCCCCGCCGCGGCGAACGCGGCGGAGAAGGGATTCGCCGCCTCCGCGTTGGTCCCCGCGCCGTTCCCGGACGCGGCGACGAACATGGACATGAGCATGGCCATCGTCGCGGGGTCCGCCGCCGGCGCCGGCGCCGGCGCCGGCGCCGCGCTCATCCCGAGCATCGCCGCGAACGGGTTGTACGCCGGCGCCGGGACGTTCGAAGGCACCATCCACGGCATGTGGAACGACGGCGCAGCGGGAACCGATTCCGCCGGTTTCTTGGGGCTGTTGGATATCGACGCGCCCGCCTCCGCGGTGAGCCCCGGCGCGAGCAGGCGCGCCTGCACGAACGCGACGCGCGACGCGAACGTCGCCCACGGCTCGGCGCCCAAAACCGCCGGCGCGCCGTTTTGGTCGACGTACGCAATCTGCAGCGCGCTCGGGTCGTACCTCCCCCCCGCCGGCCTCTTTGCGCCGACGAGGTCCGCGAGCGTGACGTGCAGGGCGTCGAAATTGTCGATCGCGCTGAGGTTGATTTTTCGTCGCGCGGACGCGCCGCGGCCCGACCCCGCGGGCGCGGGCACGAGCTCGACGTCGCACTCCACCATCCGCGCCGCGCCGCTCGCCGCCTTCGCGGCGGGCGCCGCCGCCGCGGGCGAGGTGGGCAACGCGGGCGCGACGCCCGCGAGCGAGTCGACGGACACGGAGGCTTTCGAGGCGGTCGGCCGGTGCGTCGCACCCGCCTGGCCGGGCCCGGGGAACCCCGAAAACGCAGTCGCGCCCGGGAATCCCCCAAACGCGCCAAACGCGCTCGACATCCCCTGACTCATCGCGCGCAGCACCGCTTCCTTGTGCCTGAGCTCGTCTAGCGCGGACGCCGCCACGTTCAGCAGCGGCGCGGCGAGCAGAGGGTTGTGCGCGCCCGCGAGCCCGTTGACGTGCGGCGGGAAACCGGCGGGCATCGCGCCGTGCGCCCAGCCGTTCTCCTCCGCGAGCCACCGCGGGCGTTTGGCGCCCGCCGCGCCGTCGGCGGCGCCGCGCTCGCCGCCGCGCTGCTTGCTCCTCCCGCCGGCGGACCACCGCATGTGCTTCTGGCAGTGCTTGTGCCCGGGCATGGCCATCTCCGAGCACCGCCAGTTCTTTCCGTCGTTGCGGCTGCACCGCATGCGCCCCTCGGGGATCTCGATCGGCGCCGCGCCGTTCCGCCGCGACGCGCCCAGTCGCGGCTCCTTCTTCGCGGCGGGCGCGGGTTTGGGCGGCGGGCGCGCCGCGCGGCTCGGCGCCTCCACGTCCGTCGCCTCCGCCGCCTCCTCCGCGGCGTCGATCGCTCCCTCCGTGGTCTTCGCGCTCCCGTCGCTGTCCATGCGCGCGCGCTTCGTCACCGGCTTGCCGTCATCCGCGCGTTCGTTCTCGCCGCTGCTCGTCTGCCCGTGCTCGCCGCTGCTCGTCAGCCCGTGCGCATCCAGCGGCCCGCCGGGGGAGGTCTTCCACTTCTCGTCCGACGCCTTCGCGCTCGCGGGGGCGGGCTCGGGCTCGGTCCGCATCGTCGTCATCTCGGCTAGGTTTTCAAGTGTGTGCGGGTCAACTCGCGGGATGTCTCCCGTCGGTCTGCGCGGGGGAGAGACGAGAGGGGGTCAGCGAATCAGGAAAAAACGAAAAAAGCAGGCTCGAGACGGCGCGGATAGACGAATAATATCGCAAGATGCGTCAGCATGTCCACGTGAGCGGCCTGGCAGGGCGTGCCGGTCGCGCGCGCGCGCGCGGCGACGGGCTCGAGACGCGCGCAGTCGTGATGACAGGGCCGCGAAACGCCATCGCCGGGCGAAGCGCTCGTTCTTCGCGCGTCGTGCCGCTCGCGGGGACGCGTTTCCGAGCGCGCGCGACTCGGAAAAACGCGCTGCCGCTGCCGCGTGTCCCGCGAAAAGCCGCGAATTTCTCTTCAAACGACTCCGCGGGACCGCGCGTCTCCGCGCGAACGCGACGCTTGAGACGCGTCACGCGCGCACGGAGCACTGATTGACCACGTGGATGCGCCGTGCCCGGCGCTCGCGCGCGCGCGGCGCCGGTTCCCGCGTGTCGACGCGACGTGCGCGCGCGCTCGTTCGAGAAAAAAGCATGCCTGACTCGTTGACGCACCGCTCTCCGCGTGGGCGCGCAAAAGCGTGGGCTTTAGAGGGACGTCAGTACGCGAGAGACGACGGCCCGACGTGACGGTACCGCCGCGCTTGACTCGTGTGAGAGGTCTTCTCTGTGGCGCGTCGCGGGAATGTCTCGCGCGCGCTGTGAAGTGCCCGCGGGGCGCGTGGGCGACGCGCTCCGGCGACATGGGAGGGGAAAAAAAACGCGACGCGCCGAGCCACGTGGCGTCTGAGGCGCAGAGGACCGAGTCAGCGCGCGAAATTTGCCTATCCCCGGCCGAAGCGAGCGGGTTTAGACCAACGTTTCCGGGGTGGGGCGCTCGTCGCTTCGATGACAAATCAGAAAATCGGCGCCAAAATCAATCGCCGAGATCTTTTCTGCAAGCAGTCTGCAATTTTTTACGAGATGGAATCGGTTTCACACGACAGTCGCGTGGTTTCCTCTCGGAAGCCAAGCCGCCGTTCGCTCGCGCGCGCTTCACGCGACTCTCTCCGTGACCTTGGCGAAGTCCACCTTGAAGTCCTCGGGCAGGATCTCGAAGGTGATGCCCGTCTTACTCACCGCGTCGATGAGCGCCTGCCCGCCCGCCACGGACGGCGTGAGCACGCCGCCCACGAACGGAAGCTCGTCGCGCTTGCAGGAGAGCAGAAGCGCCGTCTCGACAGAGACGCGCGCGGTTTCGTCGTAGCCGTCCCCGGCGGAGACGCGCGCGCGCACGCGCGCGCCGTCCTCCGCCTCGGCGTTGACGTAGTAGTCCGCGAAGAGCTTCCCGCGCGTCTCGTCGTCCAGGCCCTCGCCGAGCTCGTACAGCTTGCCCTCCGCCTTGAGCTTCTCCTCCTCCTTCTTGGAGGAGGTGTTGGCGCTCGCCGCGGCGCGCGCCGACGCCTCATCCGGGAACAGCAGGTGCTCGCAGTAGTTGAACTTCATGCCGTACGGGTCCTCGCCCATGTCCATCAGGAGCCAGTTCGAGCGGCGGATCAAGCGCGTGTCGTAGAAGGCGTACGTGAACGGGCCGGACCACCCGTCGAAGTCGTCCCAGTGCTCGATCTTGTTCAGGCGTTTGTCCGAGTCCTCCAAACGCTTGCCGTCGCCCACCGCGCCGCCCAACGCGAACGGGTCCGCCATGATCTTCGCCACTTTGCTCATAGCCTTGGTCATCGCCGCGCGCGTCGCGAGCGTCCCGCCGGACGGCACGCCACCGTTGCTGTGCATGAACGTGTGCATCGAAGCGATGTCCGCGTCCGTCTTCAAACGCAGCGCGTTCGCGGCGAAGAACGCGGCGACGTCGGGCAAGCCCCCCGCGCCCGCCGCGTTGGGGCAGACAATCACGCGACGCTTCTTGGCGTAGTCGTGCAGACCGATGAGCTTGTGCGTGAACGGCACCTCGCCGTTCACGTCCACGTAGTCGCAGTCGTACTCCAGACAAGCCTGCACGAGCAAATGCGCGTTGGTGTTCATGAACGGGCCCGCGACGTTCAAAACGCACCGCGCGCTAAGCGCGAGTAAACGGATGTCCATCGCGTCGGCGATGTCCGCGCGGAGCACGTCGGGCACGTACGCGACGTCGGGGAACTTCTGCTTGATCTCGTCGAGACGCGCGTGGAGCTTGGCGGGAGTCCGCCCGGCTAAAGCGAACGTGACGTCGGTGCCCAGCCCTTTGACGTGCTGGTAGATGTACTCCAGGATGAGCTTGCCGGTGTACCCGGACGCGCCGTACACCACGAAGGCGCGCTTCCGGTTCTCGCGCGCGGTGGTCTTACCGAAGCGCTCCAGGAAAAACTCGCGGAGCTCGTGCTCCTTGAGGGAGTCCCAGTACTTGTCGAACAGCTGCGGCTTGCCCTCGAAGAAGTGCTCGGTGATGCCCTTCTCCACGTTCTCCTTGCACATGAGGGTCTCCACGAAGTCCAGCGGGCGCTGCACGGACTCGGACGCGGCGTGCGCGACTTTCAGGGACATCGGGCGTGTCGAGGCGGAGAGATGCGCGGACGAGAGGGGCGGAGGCGGGAGGGGACGAGGCAGGAGGCGCGCGGGCTCGGCGAGGCGGCGTGCGCGCGAGGGGCACGCGAGGAGGCGGTGCGGTACGCCGTGCGGGCTCGGATGCGCGCGTGGAAGTGGTCGCGGCCTCGGGGGGTCGCGGCCTCCTCGGGCGTGCCGATGGAAAAACGCCTATGTCAACCGTCGGTCTCCCGAGGAATGTCAAGTCGAGTTTGGTTCGACGCTCGCGAACTGGCGAACGTGTACCGGTACACTGCGGGCGCAGTCAAATGTGAAAATGTGATGGTTCTTCGCTTATTCTGCCCAAAACTGGCACCGTAAACGGCAAACAACGCGCGGGACGCCCGGCTGAGCCACAACGAGCGGGGCGCGCGCCACCGCAGGGGCGTCATCGATCGTGAGGCGCACCCGCGACGTGAACACCGCGCTCGAGGAGTGGCTGTGTGGCTCGTCCGTGGGGTTCCGTCGGGTTTGACGGAGCATCCATTTGCGGCATAATTGGACCGCGACGCGCATTTCGTGTTTCCCCGCACTGCGCGTCTCGCGTCTCGTCGCCGAGAAACCAGGCGCACGGTCGTCATGGGGAGAGGAGCGGCGGCCTTGGCCGGCCACAGGAAACGCGATGAGTCGCACACCGTCGCGGAGCCCGCGATGCGCGGGTCGCTGAAGCGGGTACGTCCCGCGTCCGGCCCACCCGGTCGTGCCTAATTAGGGCGACGCTCGCGGTCCGATCGGACCAGAAACCATCGCGACGTCTCTCGACGCGTCTCTCACGCGCGACGCTGACCGTTTGTTTGTTTTCCGTTCATCTCCCGGTTCCGCACTCGACACAGCCCAAGTTCCGTCCCCAGCCTCCTCCCGAGACGGAGTACTACCCCGCGAACATCATGTTCGACCGGCGCGTGATCCGCGGGAACACGTACGCGGCGCATCCCGTTCCGGCGGCGCCGCCGACGGAGCGCGCGCGCTCGAAACCTCGCGCCGCGCCGCGCCGGCGCATCCCCGGCACGCCCGAGCCCGTCGAGGGGCGTCGTCACATGGACATCCAGACCGAGGCGTACCTGGAGGAACTCGCGGACACCGTGCCCGAGGCTGAGGTGATGACGCAGACGGATGCGTTCATGGATCGGCCGCCGACGCCGCTGTTCATCCCGATGAAGATCGGCGTGGACGTCGAGACGCAGATCGAGAACGGCGACTTGTTCGACTTTGACTTCGAGGTGGAGCCCATCCTGGAGGTGCTCGTGGGGAAGACGCTCGAGCAGGGCCTGATGGAGGTGATGGAGGAGGAGGAGCTCGCCGCGATGCGCGCGCACCAGGAGCACTTTGAGCAGATCCGCAACGCGGAGCTCGTCGCGACGCAGCGCATGGAGGCGGCGGAGCGGCGCAAAGCCGAGGAGCGCGAGCGGCGCATCGCGCAGGAGAAGCAGCGCATCGAGCGCGAGAAAGCCACGAGGGAGAAGGTTGCCGCGCAGACGTTCGCGCGCGGGTACACGTCCGGGCTTCTCGGGAACGTGTTCGACAAGCTGTACGACTCTGGATTTTTTTACGACCCCGTGCAGCGCGAGATCGAGACCGATTTCGTGCCTTGGTTCGAGGACCAGGTCGTGGCGGAGTGCTCGAGCGCGGCGGCGTCCCGCAAGTGCGTCGACGAAATCATCAAGAAGGCGTTCACGGACGCCGCCGCCGCGCGGGCGGAGGCGGCGGCGAACCTGCAGCGCGAGGTGGACGAGGCGCGGGCTCGGAAAGCCGCCGAGGCGGAGGCCAAGGCGGCGGCGGCGAAGGCGGCGGCGGAGGAACGCGTCGCGCTCGCGCAGACGGCGCTGGACATCTTCATGAAGGTCCCCGAGGGCGAGGTTCCCGAGGGCGAGCCCGCGCCCGAAGCGGTGGTGTCCCAGGAGCAGTTCGAGGAGGCGAGGCGCACGCTCAAGGAGGTGGCGGCGACGAGGGAGAAGGAAGAGAAGGAGGCGCTGGAGGAGGAAGAGGCGAAAAACGCCCACGCGCTTCGCTTGCTGAACCTCCTGCTCACGCCGCCGGAGACGGCGGAGGGGGAGGAGCCCGCGGAGCCCGCGCTGACCCAGGAACAGCTGGACGAAGCCAAGAAGGCGCTCACGCCGGAGCCCGAACCCGAGCCGGAGGCGGAGGGTGACGCGCCCGCGGAGGGCGAGGGCGAGGCGCCCGCGGAGGGCGAGGCGCCGCCCGCGGAGGGCGAGGCGCCGCCCGCGGAGGGTGACGCGCCCGCTGAGGAGGTCGAGGCGGCGGAGGGCGAAGCCGCGAAGGAGCCCGAGCCCGCCTTCGAGCCCCCCTCGGCGGATGTCCTGAAGCACTTGATCGAGGCTGGGACGGTGACGGATGAGAAGATCGTCGCGGCGCTCGTTACGGAAACCCCCGAGCCCCCCGCGGATGCGATCCTCGACCAGCTCCTGTTGAACGAGATCCTCGTCGACGACCAGATCGCCAAGGCGCTCGTGGCGAAACAGCTCGAGGACGAGAGCGCGGAGGAGGAACCGGAGGAGGAACCGGCGGCGGAGGAACCGGCGGCGTAGAATCGTAGAACTCGGACGCGCGCTTGTCGTAGAACTCCGTCGCGTCGTCGCTAAACTCCCATCGTCCGAATCACACCGAAATGAAATGACTACGTCTTCCCCACTACCCCCCATCTCCCCCGTCCCCATCTCCCGCGCGGGAGGTTCTCAAAACTCGTCCCCTCGCCCGGCCAAGCTATTCGTGAACCTCTGCGTCAGGATGTGGAACACCCTGCTCAGCCACACGCACCCAAGCACCACGAAGAGCAGGTTTATGCCTCTCACCTCCCCTCCCCGCACGGGATTTCTACGCTTGAACCCGTTCGCCGTGCGCTCGGGAAAGCCCTCCGGAAGCTCCTCTTCGAACTTCACCGACTTCCAAGGACTCGCACCTTGGCCAGCACCCCTAATCGTCTCGCCCAGTATGCTCTTTGGTATCGGCGTCCCCTCGCCGTCCCCCGAAGGCGTCGAGAGCGTGTCCTCGTCTATCGCGTCGCACGCATCCTTTTCCCCAGCTTCGACCGCCCCGCGGCCGCTCACCCCGGCCGCGCCGTTACCGCTCGCGCGCGTGATCATCAGATAAACGCGTGCCCGGCGCTTCCCCCGGTGTTTTGCCTCGCGGGCGCGCGCGTTCACCCGGGCCGAGCGTGAGCGTGCGACCACCGCCGCCTTCGGATTTGATTGTGGGTAACCGACTTGAGGTGACTCATAGCCGAGGCCTGTCCGAAGACGCAATCGGCCACCTGGCGTTTGATGCGCTGTGACAAAATGTGAGACGCTTTCTGCCAGTCTGCATCTTCCCTGACTTTTTGGTTTCTGCAGAAAGCGAACCTCATCAGTTCCGCTAGCGCACGGCCGCGAACGGCCTTCTCTCCAAACCCAGCACGTCCATGCAGACTTGCGGTCTCGCGACCGCGCGCTCCGCTGATGTCAGGCTGGCGTGTAGACACGCCGTCGGCGGCGGCGCTGCGCGCTCGCTCTCGTCCCCCGTCGCGAGGAGGACGCGCTGGACGCGAGGTTCATCTGGCGTCCGTCTCTCGCGCGCCGAACGCGCGCGGGTCGTCGCCGCGGCCAACGCGCCGAGAAGCTGCGACCGCAACCTCCTCGTCGTGGGCCCCGGCGTCCTCGGGAGCCTCGTGTGCCAGAGGTGGCTCAACGTACGTGCGCGACTCGCGACGCCGCCCTCGGTTTAGGTTTTTTCCACGCGCGCGGCAAACCACGCCTTTTTCGCAGAAGAAAGCGCTTTTTCCGGATCCCGGCTGACCGACGCGATCCCCCCGTCCCGCGCGACCGCCTCGTCGTCCCCGCGTCTCCCCGCAGCTCTTCCCCGCGGCGATCGTGAAGGGTCAGACAAACACCGAGGACGCGCACGAGCGGCTGGAGTCCCTCGGCGTCTCGCCGAGGCTGAAAACGGATGCGTCGCCGGCGGATGCGTTTCCCTTCGTCGTGTTCAGCGCGCCTCCCAGCGGGAGCGACGACTACGCCGCCGAGGTCCGGGCGGCTCTGAAAGCGTGGGACGGCACGGGAGGCTTCGTGTTCACCAGCAGCACGGCGGTGTACGCCGGCAAGGACGGCGAGGAGTGCGACGAGTCCACCCCCGAGTTTGCCATCGGCGAGAACCCGCGGGCGGACCGCCTGCTGCAGGCGGAGGCGGCGGTGCTCGAGGCGGGGGGGTGCGTGGTTCGACTCTCGGGCCTGTACCACGCCACGCGAGGCGCGCACATGTACTTCCTCAAGTCGCCCGAGCTCAAGTCGGGCGCGGAAGGCCTGGTGAACCTGGTGCACTACGAAGACGCGGCGAGCGCCGTCGCGGCGGCGCTGGTGGCGCAGCTCGAGGGCGCGACCGAGGGAGGCGAGGTGTTCCTGGCGACGGACGGCGTGCCCATCTCGAGGCGGGACATGGTGCAGGCGTGCCTGGACAGCGGTAAGTTCGAGGGCGCCATGCCTGCGTTCGCGGCGGAGGACGATTCGCTCGGGAAACGCATGTCTAACCCGCGCACGCGCGAGCGGCTGGGATGGGAACCCGCCTACGCCAGCTTCGCCGAGTTCTGCGCCGCGGGGGCGTCCGATTCCTTCTCGAACAAAAAGAAGAAGTTTCGATGACCGAAGAAAGAGGAGGAAGGGAGGTGCGCGCCGCCGCGCCGTGTCTTTGTCGCGGCGAGCGAGCGCGTGAGCGCGGAGGGCGGGCGCTTTCTTACTTTTTCACTAATCTTTCGTACGTATTTGTTCAACCGTACGTGGGATCTACGCCGGGAATCCGACTGCCATGACCGCGGTGCGACCTCCGTGTTCTATGTAGGGGCATCGCCTGTGGTGAGGAGACGGCCTCCTGCACGTCGCCGAGCACCACCACGTTAGCATGCAATCCTTGCAACAGGACGCACGGTCGCCCTCGCAGTTTCCGTCGCACGTGTCGCATCCGTTTAGCCTTCCAAAAATGTGCCTGACGAGCTCGCGGCGCTCCCTCTCGTGGAACCGTTGCACCAGCTTGGTCAGCAGCATCAGGGAGATGGAACGTCTCGCCAACGCGTAGCGCAAGGCGGACGCCTCGAAAAGAAAACGTCCACCGATCATGCGGTCAATTTGGGCCATCGCGTCCGCCCCGGCGCGGTCTGTCACCACCATCGCCGGTTTCTCGCCCACCAGCACGTCATAGATGGATTCGCAATTCCCTGGGTTCTCGTAAGCCGCCACGCTGCCGTTGTAAAAGCCCGGCACCGCCTTCGCGTGGTGTTTCAAAGTGAGAGCTTCTTCGTAGTCAAGGTCCTCTGTGCTCTCGACGTCCACGCCGCGCGCCCAGAGCTCGTGAATGAGCATGTCGTCGTGGGGATGCCCCAGTTTCTCATCCTCCGGGAGCTTCGAGCACTCGCACTTACCAGACAGATACTCCACGGAATACTCGCGAAGTAAAAGGCTAAGCCCCTCTGCGTGCTCTGCGGAGGTTCCGTTGGCAGTCTTACGCTTCACATCATCGGGAGTCAACGGTTTCGAAGGAAGGTTATCCGTCACGATGCGAAGCGTCTCTTCGCGTTCCGACATTGACATGTCGTGCCACCATGTCGACAAGCGACTCCCGTGCTTGTCCAAGTCCTCCTTCAACCGCGCCTCCATTCGCTGACTGCGCTGTATCTCAGAATGCGCACCGCGGCAGGGGCACTCACCGGTCGAGCAACGTCTGTTGAGCTCAACGCTCGCCTTGGTTTCTTCGTCGTCCTCGCCGGGGGGACACCGGAAGCACACTCCGTATGTTGCCTCATCGACGTCGCCGCCGCGTTCGCGCTGAGGCACGCGCGTAGGGTCTCTTTCCGCCTCCGCCTGTCTCTGCCGCTGTTTAGCCTCTCGCGCCGTCTTGCACTGACCTTTATGATTGGGCCAGTGTTCGGTCTGGCAATCTTTGGAACAGTAGTAGACCACCTTGCAAGCGCACATCAACAGCCTCGGCCCGCCATCCTTGGGAGTGTCAGCGCCGCATTTCAAGCACCTGGGCTTGATCCCGTCGACATCCCCCCCGATGGTCACGCGTTCGAGTCGCTCCTCGAGCGCCGGCGAACGCTCAGCCTCGAACCGGTCGACTTCGCGCCGCACCCGTACCATGTCCTCCAGTTCGAGTCCTCCGAGCCCGCCGTCTCTCACGGGATAACTTTTCAGCGCACGCGTCCAAACAGGCGGCGCGTTTTCGGCATCGTTCTCTTCCGCTCCGTACAGGTACGCGCTACGCGCCTTCGCGGCTTTCGCTTTTCGGAGCCACTCTACCCCGTCTTCGTAGGTGCCGCACTGATAGTCGCGGAACGTGAGAACGGCGAGCCACGCGCACGCCCCGAACATGTGTCGCGACTCAGGGTGCGAGACGCTGATCCACTTCTTGAATTCGTCGTGAAGCTCCTTGTCCGTCTTCGCCTTCTGGACGCCCCACATTATGGCGCGAAAGAGTCGCGCGTCGTGCTCAGTTCCCTTTGGATTGGACGCAAGCGCATTCGTGAAGCTCCTAACGGCTTGCTTGTCGTTGCCCAAGCGCTGACTGAGATGCGCCTTCAGAATGTGAAACCGCGCGCTCCGGAACAGCCCCCCAAGCACACCGTTCTCGCCGTCACCTTCAAGATGCGGCTCGGCTTTGAGTTGCCGCAGAAAAGCGTCGAGGACGCCAAGCGCATTCTGTATGTAGTTCAGCTCCTCGCGCCCGCCTAACATGTGAGAAATCTTGTTGAGTCCCAAGATGACGTGAAACAATTCATGCGAGTAGCTCACGCCCTTGCGCGGGTCCTGCGGGGCGTTTATCATGTCGAAGAGCAGTTTATACTCGAGCATGGGAACCCCGGCTGGCATTGGTTCTGGTGAGGGCCACGTCTGCACCGCGCGGTTGTCCAGCAAAAACGCAGACGCGATCAAGACTTCCCCTTGCTCCAAATCCCCACTTTGCGCGCATTTAATGCCCTGCTTGAATAAGACGTGCGCCTCGAGGAATTCCTGAGCCCCCTGATCTTGCGTCTCCTTGAGCCTTGCGGGCGGACTCGCCCACTCGATGATGTCCGCGGTGGACATGTCCGATAAGCTCACAGAGTGGGTGGAAGTGGAAGCTCGCTCGAAAACATCAAGCGGGGACGATGACGGTTGGTTCCCTCTGGGCCCTCCGGAGGGCCCTCCGGAGGGCCCTCCGACGCCGCAGCACTTCTTCAACTTCTTACCCGAGCCGCATGGGCACGGGGCGTTGCGGTTAGGCCCCATCACGCAGGAGCCGTCGGTGCCACGAGTGAGTGTTCCCGGGTCCGAGGTGACGGGGACTCCGAGACCAGCCAAAAAAAAGCGCAAAAAAGCGCAACCACGAATGATCAACAATATGATACTGTTTGCTCTGTGTCGTGAGATCATCTCATTTTTTCGTCACTACTTGCTCACGTACGGAATTTTTCGCGCCGCCGAGGGGAAAACCGGGTCGGAACCGGAACGCGTCCCGGAAACTGTCCTCCACGATTCGAGACGCCCGCGGCGACCGAACGATGCGCCACTTGTGCGACGCACGGAAGACGACGATCGCGCGAGAGCGCGGTGTCTAGCCTGGCGAGGAACGCCGAGCCTCACCCCGCCGAACGTATCTGCCGCGTTCCGCGAGACGCCCGAGGGTGGGCCCGGGGACGGAGATCTGGTGACACGGCGGTTCGGAGGGGCTTTTGCTCTGCGCCACGAAATGACGGCTGCGGCGAGATTGTCCCCGGCGACCGTGGCGCCCCGCGCCGCGGCGAAAGGACGAGCGCGACGCGCGACGCGCGGCGTTTCGCGACGCGCGATCGCCGACAGACTTGGCGAGCCCGAGCCGCGGGTCTCCGCGCCGAAGGACGTCTCCGCCTCCGACGCTGCCGCGGTGGTTGGGGAGACGTGTCCCGTCGACCGCGTGGCGATTTGGCAGACGCTGTGTAAGGAAGCGCGCGAGGACGCGGAGGTCGAGCCCGCGCTGGCGAGTTACTTGTTCTCCACCATCCTCGCGCACCGCTCGCTGGAAGACGCGCTGGCGTTCGTGCTGGCGAACAAGCTGCGAAGCAACGTGTTGCTCGATTCGCAGCTCCTCGAGCTGTTCAGCGCGCAGTACCGGAAAGACGCGACGCTCGTGCGGAGCGCGCAGGCGGACCTGCAGGCGGTGGTGGACCGCGACCCCGCGTGCGACAAGTACCTGCAGATCCTGCTCTTCTTCAAGGGCTTCCAGGCCGTGCAGGCGCACAGGGTGGCGCACGCGCTGTGGAAGGAAAACAGGGAACCGCTCGCGCTGCTGCTGCAGAGCCGCATCTCGGAGGTGTTCCACGTGGACATCCACCCGGGCGCGGTGATCGGCGAGGGCGTGATGTTAGACCACGCCACGGGCGTGGTCATCGGCGAGACCGCGGTGGTGGGGAATAACGTGTCCATCCTGCACGGCGTCACGCTGGGGGGGACGGGCACGAGGGACGGCGACCGACACCCGAAGATTGGCGACGGCGTCGTGATCGGCGCGGGCGTGACCATCCTCGGGCCCATCACGGTGGGCGCCAACTCGAAAATAGGCGCCGGGTCGGTGGTTCTGCGGGAGATTCCCCCGAATCGCGTCGCCGTGGGCATTCCCGCGCGGCTGGTGGGGAAACCCTCGCCCTCGGCGGAACCCAGCCTCGACATGGACCAGGTCTCCGGTCTGTCGGACTACTACTACAGCATATGAGTGGCGGGAACCGAGCGGGACGCGAAAGGGGGTTCACCGACCAAACTCGTGGGTGGTCCTTCGGCGCGCGCGTGTGTTCCGAGCCGGGCTCGGCACGGACTCGCGCGCGCGCGAGTGTACTTGTAGCGGGCGCGATTGTAACGCGGACGCGTGTATAACGAAAACCGCGCGCGCCTCCGAGAGAAGCGCGAGAACGCGCGAAACGTCGACGCGCGCGATGAGAAGAATTACATGTACCGCGCCGTTCGCTCGCGCTCAACCCGCGTCCGCCGCCCGTCCGCGCTCGGCGAACGCGGCGATCGCCTCTCGAAGAGCGTCCCTCAACGCGTTCGCGCTGGATTCGGTGAGCCGGACGAAACGCACGGGCGCGATCCGTTTTCCCGACTTCGGCGCGACGCGCACGGTCACGCAGTGATCGCGCCACCCTCTGGTGGACGACACGACGCCGTCGGCGGCGACGTCGTCAAGCGCGACGCGCGCGCCGCCGGCGCGAGACGCGCCGTCCTCGTCCTCGGTCACGTCTTCGCCGACCGGCAACCACATCACGGCCGCGGAGGTCACTAGCAACGTCCCGGGTTGCTCGATGAACGCCTCGCGCGCGCACGGAACGACGCGACGCGTCGTTTCGCCGTGAGGCGTCGTCGCGCCCGACGACGGCGGCGCGAGCGCCGCGGCGTCGGCGAGGAACGGCGCGTTTGGTCGATTCGCGGCGGCGGACGCTCGCAGTCCCTCCAGCGCCAGGTCTCTCGCGCGCGCGCCTCCCACGAAACACTCGAACCGGATCGTCACGCCGTCCACCAGCGAGACGTGCAGCGCCGCCGTGGCGGTTCCGGAGCCCTCGGACGTCCACGCGCGCGCCACGTGTTCGATCTTCGCGCACGTCGCGCCGTGCGCGTCGTGCGGGTGGTCCGGGCCCACGCCGCACGGCGAGAACCCGACGCGCGTCTGCGTGACGAAGAGTCTCCCGCCCAGGGTCGTGGCGTGCTCGCGGCACACGAACGACGCGACGACGATCTCCCCGATCGGTAAGCCCAGCACGGCCTGTGCCTCCATCGCGGCTGCGGCGGAAACCTGCGACTCGACCTCCGCCGCGGCGTCGCCGTCGGCGCCGCGTTGCGCGAGGAGTTGCAGGAGATCCAGCGGCCCGACGCCTCCCCCGTGTGACGGGCGCACCGCGCGTCCCGGCCCTCCCGATCCCGCGAGCCTGGCGCCGCCTCCGGCGGACTCGATCGCCTCGACCTGCCTCCGGTACTCCCGCACGACCTCGACGGTCGGCGTGAACCACAGGTTCAGCAGACGCCGCAGCCTCTGCTCGCCGTCCACGAGCACCTGCGCCGGGACGCCGTCGTTGTCCGCCGAGAGAAACTCCTCCAGCGCCGACGCGAGCTCCACCACGCGCGAGTGCTGCGCCTCGGTGAGCGGCGCGGGCGTTCCGGAGAGGCTTCCCCCGGACGTGACCAGCGCCCCGGTGGCGACGCGCGCACCGACGTCGTCGTGCGCGCGGTGCAAAATCAGACGCTCCAGGCACGCGCACGCGGCGCGGTGCACCGCGGCGGCGGCGAGGCGGAACGCGCCCGCCGCCAAGGCGGCGTCCATCGCGGCGAGCTCGGCGTCCACTTTCTCCAGCGCGCGCGAGAGCGCCGCGCCGCGCGCGCGGTATTCCGGAGACAACGCCGCCTCCTCGAAATCGGGCGCCACGGCATCCATGAGCAGCTCGGTGGCTGATGCGATGACGGAGGCGCGCGAACACCGAAGCGAGCGCATGAGGTCGCCGAAACTCGCGCTCTCCGCGCGAGTTTCGGACCGGTCCTCGTCGCCGTCCTCGACCGCCGCCGAGTCGGAATCGTCGCTCGAGTCGGAATCGTACGCCCAAGTCTCGAGCGCGTCTCGTCCGCTCGAGGCGCGCGCCCGCCAGAGGAGAGGACAGTCCTCGCGAAACGCGCGGAGAGAAGACACGCACGCGTGGATGTTACTGAGCCGAGTGTGGAAGCCGCGCGTGAGCAAAGCGGCGTCCGCAAAGAGCCCCGTCGCGTCCAGACCCGAGTCTCCCAGCCGGTGGCGCAGCCGCGCGCGCGCCGCGCGCACCTCCGCCAAGCACGCGCGCTCGTTTTCCTCCGCGTACCACCGAAACGCGCCGGACACGAGCGTTTCCACCGCGAGCGCGTGTTCGCGCGCGAACGCGTCGCGCCGCCGCTCCACCGTCCCGGGCAACGCTGCGACGTACGCGTCGCGGAGCGCGGCGAAGACATCGCCGAGGGAGGAGGAGTGCATGACACCTCTTTCGGGGGCAATCGCCGTTATGGCGTCTCCGCGCTCACGCGCCACGGCGTCGCGCAGCGTGTCCACGAGAAGTGGACGCAACACCACGATGGTCTCTTCCAGCGCCAGACGCGTGTTTTGATCGAATCGCTTTCCGGCGGCGAGCGCGCCGGCGGACGACCCGAGGTTCTCGGCGCGCATCTTCGCGCGCAAGTCGGCGATGGCCGAGTCGAGCGTTTCGAAAGTCACCCCGTAAGGCGGCGCGCAGAGCTGGCCCGCCGCGTCCGTCGCCGCCGTCGCCGCGCGCGCGAGCGCCGACGCCGTGGCGTGAGACGCGACGGAGGCTGCGGAAACGCCGGCGGGCAAGACTCCGAACGCCGCGATGTCGAGCGGAAAACACGCGGCGGCGACTCTCGCCGCCTCCGCGACCCGCGCAAACGTCGGCGTCGACGCGTCGCGAATCGTGCCGCTCGTTTCCAGAAGGCCGGGACCGTCGTCGACGACATCGGTCCGACTGCGAGCCATTTTACTCGTATCTTCCACTCCGGAGACATCCTCAGCGTCCTCCTCCTCTCGAACCGCGACGACAACCTCGGCGGCGTCCATCGCGGCGGCCGCCTCGCCGGGAAGCGGCGTGCTCAGACACGCCTCAACGCGGTCCGCCGCCGCGCGAGCCGCCGCGCGATTCAGAACCCCGGCGAACCGGGATGCGGGCGTGTCGAGCGGCATGCATAGCGCCACGGTGGGCGCTAGGGCGCGAACCCTCGCCACGGTATCGTCGACGTCTGCACCCGGGTCGGGCGCGAGACACGCGCGTAACGCTCGCATCGCGACGGGAAATACCGCGGTGGCGACGTGGTCCCGTAACGCGGAATCTGCTTTGCTGGCGCGACCGGATGCGACCGCAGACGTCGCCATCGCTAAACGCACGTGGATCCCCTCGAGTTCCGAAGTGGTCAGAGCGTCCGCGGATCGCGCAATCGCCACGGACTCAGCCAACGACACTGTCGTCTCGGAGGCGCCGTGGTGCTCAGCGAACGCCGCGAGCACGCCGTGCCACCCAGGTGGAAGCCGCACGAGGAGGGACGCGTCCTTCGCCGCATCAGCTGGTCCTCGGCTTTCGAGCGGCCCGCCCGTCGCGGGGGCGCCGGATCTACGCCAAGCGAGCCACAACGCTCGCGCCAGCTTCGTGCATCCCTCCGCGACTTCCTCCTCGCGAAGGGTTTCGTCCCGCTCGAACTCGAGTTCTACCGCCGCCGAGGGCGCGGAGACCACCGCGGGCGACGCGACTTCTACTGTGCGCGACGCGGCTTCAGGAGCGAGGGCACGTTTGGCATCTACGGCGTTTGCGCGAGGCTCGACCTCGGGAAGCACGGGCGGTTTCTCCGGTGCCTTCGGAGCCGAAGGCGTTTTCCGCGACGGCTTCGCGGCGCCGCCGAAGCAACACGCAAAGACGCCGCCCGACGGCGGCGTGTCCGGCTCGGTTTCTACGCCCACGTCCTCCTCGATACGCTCGATGTCCGTCGCCGGCTTCGTCGCGACTGCCGTCGCGTCTGACGCATCGTTCGCGTCCTTGACCGTGTCCGTCGCATCCTTCGCGGCCGGCTCGGGCGCTCCCGGGCTCTCCGACTCGCGCTCGGGAGTGGCGGGCGCCGAGGGCGAAGACGCCCGCGGTGACGCCGCGGCTGCGAGCGCTGCGTCGTGGGTCTCCGCCGACGGACCTAGAGCCTCGCGGAGCGCCTCTGCGATTGGAATGATGTCCTCCGAAAGCACAATCCCTCGAGATGCGATGACCGCGCGAAGCGCGGCGGCGTAGAGACGCGGGGACAGGTCGGCGTCGTCTTCTTCCGGTGCCGAATCGTCGTCGTCCCGCCGTGCAGACGTGGAGGGCACGCATTCGGGCAGCGGCACGTGCTGCCATCCACGCGTCGCTCTCGCCGAGATGTCCAACGCGTGTTCGCCGACGAACAACTCGACTCCGCGGGTTCGCCACGGCTTGAGATCCTCTAGGCTTTCCCCATCGTGCACGCGCGTCAAGTATTTCGAAGCCAGGGCCGCGGCTTCGCGGGAATGCGACATCGCAACCTCCGGCCAGTCTGGCTGAACTCAGTCGCACCAGGCGTTACTACGCGTGGGTCATCGCGCGCGACACGTTCGAGTGAGGCGTTGTTTTCACGCCCGGCCGGCGGTGGTGCGCTTTCTACGGCACGTTCCGACGACGCGTCTCGCGTTGTGGCGACGTGTAGCAATTCTTGGAGGAGTTCGAGTGCAACAAACCGACAACGCCTCGTTGTCTAAAAAACCTCTCGACAGTCCTCGCGACGCAGGGGTGCGCCTTGATTTATTCGGGACCCCGTCCGTGGTCGTCCATCGATATCGTGCGACACCGAGCGCGATGTCCGTCGCACGGCATACCGTCGCGCCTGCGCGGGTCTCGTACGTCGCCTCGCGACGGAAACGCTTCGATGAGTCCTCGTCACGACATTCCGCGTCGCGAGCCCGTGGGTGTCGCGGTGCGGTCTGTGCGTTACCGAGCGTGTCCACGCCCAAGAGGGTGACCTTAGTGCGCCACGGGCAGTCCACCTGGAACGAAGAGGGGCGCATTCAGGGAAGCTCTGACTTCTCCGTGCTGACGAGCAAGGGGGAAGCCCAGGCGGAGACGACGAGACAGATGCTCGAGGGAGAGAGTTTCGACGTTGGGTTTCGAAGTCCTCTGAAGCGCGCGAGCCGGACCGCGGAGGTCATATGGGGCGCGCGTGAGCCACCGCTCGTGGACTCGTGGGTGCTCCGCGAGATCGACCTGTATTCGTTCCAGGGTTTGCTCAAGCAGGAGGGCAAGTCCAAGTTCGGGGCCAACTACGCGGCTTGGAAAGCCGACCCCGCGAACTTCGAGATCGACGGACACTTTCCCGTCCGCGAGCTGTGGGAACGCGGCGCGGAGTGTTGGGAAGAGGTTTTGCGCGCGGAAGGAAAAGACATACTCGTGGTCGCTCACAACGCCGTGATTCAGGCCATGACGGCGAACGCGCTCGGTCTGCCCCCGGAGTACTTCCGACGCCTCGAACAGTCCAACTGCGGGCTCACCGCGTTTGCGTTTGCGCCGGGGGGCGCCGTGGAGCTCCTGAAACTCAACCAGACTCCCGCGCCGCCGGTCCGCGGAAAAGACGAAACCGCGAAACGCGTGGTGTTCGTATGCGCCTCGACGGAAGGACAAACCTCCGACGACGACTCGGCGTCCGTCGCGGATGTGCTCCGGGACGTGACGATAACGCGCGCGTTGCACGACGGCGACGCGGCGTCCGCCGCTCTGGCGACCGAGGTGTCCGCGAAGTTTTTATTGGGAAGGGACGCGCCGTCGGCGAGTTCGTCGGACGAGTTGGAAAACGCGCTCGGGGAAGGCACATCCGCGGTGATCGCGTCCGCGAGCACGATCGCGAGTTTCGTCGCGCGTGCGCTAGGCACGGAGGCTGCGTTCGCGTCGAGACTGCGCCTGACGCGGGGAGGGATCACGGTGGTGGAATACGCGGGCGAAAGCCCCGCGCGTCTTGCGTGCCTCAATTATACCGCGCATCTCTCGTGACACGGCGAGCGGGTTCCATCTCTATTAGACGTGCTATTTAATCATGCCCTCCTCGTCGCTGGTGCTATCTCCGAGTCCTTCCTCGTCCGTGTCTCCGTCGCGCATTCGCTTCTTGTGCTCCTTTTTCGCTTTCTTCGCTTCCTTCTTCACGCGCTTCTTCTCCTTCTTCGCCTGCTTTGCCTCCTTCTTCGCCTCTTTCAGCGGGTCCGCGCCGGGGAGGGGCAGACCCTCAGCCGCCGCTCTCGCTCGAGCGATCGCCGCTTCCTTTCGCGCCTTCAGCTCCCGCATCATGGCGTCGTCTTCGTCGACAGCCCCCGCGGCGAACGAGGGCCCTTCCCACGCCTCGGGTTGCCGAGCGCCGCCTCCCGGAGGCGGCGGCACGTCCATCGCCGCGGCTGCGCCCGCGCCCGACCCAGAGGCCGGCTCCTCCGGCGCCGGTCGCGGTCCTCCGCACTTGTGGCAGTTATCTCTCGACTTGAAGTTCTCCACCCCGCACCCGCACCGCCAGTCCTTTCGCTTGGCAGCCTCCTCGTCTTTCAGCCTGTAGTCATCCACGTGCTCCACCCTGATCGTTCGCCCGAGCACCGTCGCGCCGTTCAGGTTGTCCACCGCCAGGACCGTGCTCCGCTGGTCCTCGTAGCACACGAACGCGAAGCCCCTGGACTTTCCCGTCTCCTCGTGCCTCACCAAGTTCACGTCCACGATCTCGCCGTACTGGGAGAAGACCGCGAGGACGTCGCCCTCGGTGAGGTCGAAGGAAAGCCCGCCGGCGAAGACATACGCGGAGTTGGCAAACTTTGCGTGCCATGACGCGCTGTCACTCAGCCCCTGACGCACCTCGCTCAGGGTCGCCTTCTGGGTGTTCTTGATCTGCGTCAGGGGGTTCATCTCGACCGACCCACCCGCCTAGCGCGCCGCGCACCCGCGCCGGTCGAAGTGAACGCAGGTAGATTCGGCAGAGTGGCACTTGTGATGCAGTAGTCCGCGGAGCCAGAGCCAGCACTGCAGCAGAGCACGTGATGCTGGTTGTAAAAGCTGCTCACCGAACCCCTCGTTCTTGAGTTGATTTCGTCGGCGGCGGCGGCGGCGGTTCCGGTTTCTCGAACCGCCCGAGAGCATCGGGACGCACAAGCGCGCGCGCCAGCAGCGTCGGTGCGTTCGTCGCATTTCCGGGTGGGACGAGTGCGAGCGGACGTCGGTCGTTGCTCTCGCTCAGCAGTATCTGCCCTCGCGTGTCGCGACCGCCGCTGCGGCGTTTGGATCGCGACACGGCCGCCGGCCATCTCGTTTTGGGGGCGGGCCAATCGTGAGCTCTCAAAGATGTCCACCGGCACGCTCGATGCCGAGCTCCTGAAAGCTCTGCAGGATGAATCATCGCTTCCCCGAGCAGTACGTGGCGTCGCGAGCACCCTCGTGGATAAGCTGCAGGAGACGCTCTCAGGTACGGCACGACGTGGTCTCTGTCGGGCTCGTCACGATTTTCGACAGTCAACTCGAGGCGAGCCGTCTTCCGCTCCGCGCGACGCCCGTACACCCGCGCGGCCCGAATCCAGTGATGCAAATACATTAATCTTTGAGAACAGACTATCCTCATGACGAATATTTAAAATGACAAGCATATGCCTGAGGATTCCCGGCGGTTTGGCGCGAGCGGGACGCCGCGCATCGCATCGTTCGTTTTTCCCGTTTTTCCGCGCGTCGACGCTGGTCAGTGATGCAAACTTATTAATCTTTGAGAACAGACTATCCTCATGACGAGTATTTAAAATGACAAGCATATGCCTGAGACCAGCTCGACGCGCGAAGCGCGTACGCGACGTTCCGTGTTTTGCCACTCGAATCGTCTCTGACCAACCTTCCCATCGGCTTGCAGGTATTCCGGAGAAAGCCGCAAAGTTTACGCCGCCGGCGCACTTTGGCGCCGGCGCGGACCGCGTGGCGTCCGTGAAATTCGTCGCACCCGAGCGCGTGTATCTCACCGGGAGCGTAGCAAACGGTGGATGTCTGCGAATCTCTCCCGGCACGTCTTCTACCGTGGCGGACGTCGCCGTAGAGGTGCCGAAGGGATATTACGCGGAGAAGGATTACCTGGACCATCGGTACCACGCGAAACGGTTCGCGTACCTTCAGGTGCTGCAGCAACATCTGAGCCGCGCGAAATGGGTCGCGAGCGTGTCGATATCCGCACACCACGGAGACATACGTAAACCGTGTTTGCTGGTCACTGCCGCGAAAACGAAGGACATGTGTCTTCGGGTGCTCTTAACGGCTCCCGCGGACACGTTCCCGGCGTCGCGCTTGATGCCGGACAAGGCGAACTTGCGAAACTTGGACGAGGTCGAAGGGGAACGCGCGCCGAGCCCGAATTACAACCAGTCGATTCTCGAAGACATGTTCGTCGAGGAGCACGGGAAGTTTCTCCGTGATGCTACTGGTGAGGTGGAATACTTAGAGGACGCGTGCTTGCTACTCAAGGTGTGGGCGGCGAGGCGCGGCATGCTCGGCGCCCCCGACGGGTTCTCGGGGTTTGTGCTGTCAATGCTGATGACCCACCTGGTGACAACCGGAGGAAAGCTCAGTCCTCTTATGGATACTCAGCAACTCGTGAAGGCTGCTTTGACCTTGCTTTCTGATCCCAAAGTTCTATCTGGTGGATTCAGCGCAGCAGCGCAACAGCCCTTGGGTCGGTGGAAGCGTGCCTTTCCGTTTGTCCTCATCGGACCCTGCGGAAGCGTGAACATCGGGGCGCGCGTGTCGAAAAGCGCGATCGCCGAGTTCGCGCACGAGGCTGCGCTCTCCGCCGCGGTTCTCGAGCGTGGTGAGAGGACCGCGTTCGAGCAAGTGTTCTTGAGTGCCATGTATCCTGCAGTGCGATATGACGTGCATCTGCATGTCACGTTGGATCGAAACATGACGAGCGCGTCTGGTTCGTGCGACGCCGACGCCGTCAGTTGGCGCGGGTTTGAGACTCGCGTCAACGAGATTGCGACGAAAGCGCTGGGGTCGCGCGCGAAATTGATTCGCGTGCAGCAACAGACGTTTGTCAACGCTTCGGATATTCGACCTGCGCTCGATTCTGCGGCGCAACCGGCGACGAAGAAACGGAAAGCTTCTGAGGCAGACGCGGCGGACGGATCAATTGACGAGGAACACTTCAAAATTTGGGTCGGGATCATCCTCGATCCCGATAACGCTTCGAGATTGGTGGACCTCGGGCCGAGCTCGGACGATGACGCGCTCGCGAAAGATTTTCGTGCGTTCTGGGGCGACCGAGCCGAACTGCGTCGGTTCAAAGACGGTCGCATTTGCGAATCCATCGTGTGGGACGCCATCCCGATACACGAGCGCCACCACATTCCGGCGCTCGCGCTCGAGTACACGGTGAAGCGCAACCTCGACGCCGCGGAGGAGGTGGACTGGAGCTGCAACCTCCTGGATGCTGCGCTGAAAGGCAAGGAAGGAAAGATCCATGAGGAATCATCGCCGAAAGCGCTTGTGCAAAGCCTTGACAGGCTTTCGAAGCGCATGAAAGAGCTGAAGGACCTGCCCTTGAAGGTGGTGAACGTCCAACCGCTGAGCGCCGCGTTTCGCGGAACGGACCCGTTCCCTCCGAAACCGCATCAGCTCGCGTTCGGGGCTGGGATAGGCATGGGCCGGAGCGATGAGCACATGTCTGTGTGTCCGAAGGCGCTTGATGTTTTGGTCCAGCTCGAAGGAAGCGGTAGATGGCCCGATAACAGTATGGCGATCAACAAGACCAAGGCTGCGATGGCGCTCAAGATCGCCGAGCAGCTTCGGTCGAGTTTCGCCATGCAGACGGTCGTCGCGGAGGAAGCGATTGACGTGCTGCACGAAGGGTTCGCCATTCGGATGCACATAAACTCTACCGCGGGAGGGGCAAAAAATGAGGCTGCTGAAAGACATCTTATATGCGGCGCTGCGCACGCTGGGGTCATCGCGACCGTGAATTTGCGGTTTCCCGCGTACGGCCCAGCGACGCAAGTGGCGAAGCGTTGGATCGCGGCGCACATGTTATCGCCGCACTTCAAGGGAGAGGTCATCGAGCTTTTGATGGCGTATCTCTTCCTGCACCCAGGTGCTTTCGAGCCCCCTACGTCACGCGAGGTGGCGTTCGTGCGGTTTCTCGATTTACTCGCGTCGCATCCCTGGAACGTCTTGCCGCTGTTCGTCGACCCGGCCGTGGAGGAGGACGGGGACGAGGGGATCACCGCGGACGCGATGCAAGAGCTCGAGAAAAAAATGGACGAACCGGACGCGCCTTCGATGTGCGTCTGGACGCCGTACGATTCTTCGGGAGACGTCTGGACCCAAGTCGGACCCGGCGCTGTGGTTTTAAAACGCGCGCAGGTTCTCGCGTCGAGAGGCGCCGAGCGTCTCAAAGCGATTTTGCAGGGCCGCAACGGCATGGACGCGAGCAATGCGAAAAACGACGCGCACGCCGTGCGGCTCGGCGACGACGCCGCTTGGGAGTCGCTCTTCACGCCGGCGCTGACGCACTACGACATCGTGCTCAAGCTGCGCAGAGCGTCGTTGCCTTTCCCGGAACACGCTTTATTCACCCCGAAGCAGATCAAACGACGACTCGTCAAGGAGCTCGGGGTCGACGCCGACGGGCTCCTGGAGGCGGAGCACGGGAACAAACGCGGGCTTCAGCTCGCGAAGATGCCCGAGAAGGTGCTCAGCCGCGGCCCGGACAAAGCGCGCGCGGCGATGCTCATCGGTTTTGATCCTCTTCGGTGCTTCATCAGGGAAGCCGAGAGGCGACTCGGAGGCACAGCGCTCCTGTTTGCGGACGAGCATGGAGGCGATCTCGTCGGCGTGGCCCTGAAACCTTCCATGCAACACCACGGCGCTGAGCTTCCCTCTTCCTTGGCCGACTTTGACCCCCTCGGGGACTTCTCGGCGCCGGCGCCACCGGGTGTGGAAGAGATCGCCGAGGAGTTGTTGTTTTGCGGCGTCGGCTTCGTGATCGACGCGTACAAAGGCGTGAAATGGGCGTGATTCACAATAGGCATAGCTTCTCCATATTAATAGCGACCTAGAAGAGAAGAGAAGATCGTGTTACATCGTTACCACCTCGTCTCACCTACATGACGAAGGGCAGCAGGAAGTACTCGAGATAAAATGCCTTCCAGATGAAACGGATGTAGAAGTCGTACAAAGAGTCTGACGAAGAGACATCGACGCGTCGCGAGGCCGCGAGGAGCGTGACGATGACAACCGAATGAACCGCTCCCACCACGCGCGATATCGTGGTAGGGGCGTGTACGACACTCATGAACACCGCTGTCCCGTACGCGATGGAAAGAAGAGCTAAACACAGATTGAACACGAACGAAGGCCCGAGTCGAACGCTGAGCGTGCGCACGTTTTGCTTCATGTCGCCTTCCATGTCCGGAAGGTCTTTGAACAGGGCGATGACGATGCCGTACACAGTCATGAACCCGATAGCGCACCAAAGGTTTATGGGGAAGTTGAAGTCCGTTAGTTCACGGCCGAGAGCGTGCGCGAAGAACCCAAGCTGAACGATAACCGCTCGCACAAATAAGACGCACGTCGCCGCGAGGAGCGGAGACTTTTTCCAACGCAAGCCCGGGGCGTCAACTGAGTACACGATGCCGAGCAAGAGACTGATCACGAGCGCCCACATCAACGCGCTGGATCCGCTCCAGACACCAATCATGAAGCTCGCCGTGGTGCTGACTGCGATGACCGAAAGGGCCATGTCTGAGCTGAACGCGCCGCTGGCCATGGGAAGGTACGGTTTGTTGACTCTGTCGAGTTTTTTATCGTACACCTGGTTGATTCCCACAATGGCAACGTTCATCAGCACGGCAGCCGCGACAGCCTGCGCCGCTTGCATTGCGGCGATCATCATCGAGAACATCTCGAGCACGTGGCCGAATTGCCAAGCCATCAATGTCACAGAGCTCGTGCTCACCTGCGATGAAGTGAAATCGAACGTCAGTCAAGTTCGTTTGGCAAATGACGTTTGGTTTTCAGGAACGCCGACGAAAAGAGAAGCAGGGAACGCACGATAGTCCCGAGGATGGTGTGCGGTCGCGTGAAGTTCTTGAAAGCTTCGTGAAGCGAAATACCAGGAGAAGGAAGACTGCGGTGTCCGGGGAGAGGTTTGTCAGGTCCTGTTTTGAATGAAAAAGGTGGCAGGGATGACGACGTACGTCTGCACGGCTCGCACGGAGAGTCCGAGATATTTTCGTCGCGGGCTGCCCGCCAGATGCACTTTTTTGGGCAGTGCCTTCCCGACGAAGGCGCTCGACTGACAGCTGTGCGCACGACACGTTGTGCTTCGGCGCGTGGCAGCTAGTCTAGCCACCGTCGAGATGCCGTGCGCACTCATCGCGACCGCCATTGGACCCGTCTCGTTAAACGCGTGGACCGCGTCGCGCTTTATGGGACCAATGTGTCTCGGCTCGGCAAACGAAACGACAATTTGCGCGTCGTCAGCATTTCTTTTGACGCGCTTTATTCCAAAGTCGCAACAAGACACTCTGCGTACCGACCCTGCCTATCGGCGCGTGCGCAGGGGGAGTCTCGAACGCGAATTTTCTCGGCGCACGAGGGCGGGCGTTTTGATGGACAGTGATGTCAAACGCGGCTTCTAGCATGGCGGCATTACCCTGGCGCCTGAAACTGCTAGGCGTGCCTGATGGAAGATTAAGTCGGTCCATCACGAAGAGACAATCCGTGAAGTTTCGCGCTGCAGCGAAGCACGAGGTCAACGTGAGTTCCTTCGAAGATGTCGAACGTCGAATCCGTGGAATCATCGACGCGAAGGCAGAAGTCAAGCTCAGCATAGTGGAACTTTCGAGCGGTTTCTGCAACAGTGTGTACTCGGTGGAGACGGATGCTGGAGACAAACTCGTGGTCAAGGTGTACAGCGACTTGTCCCTGCTGCGCACAGAGAAACATCAAAGGGGAGTGATCGACGTCATGGCCAGTGAGTCGAATCTCGGACCAGCCGTGCGGTGGAATACGAACGAGGGCATCGCACACGATTTTGTCCATGGAAGAATATTGGAAGAAAAGGACATGCACACCCGACGCGACGTCGGTGAAGCGTGCGCGAAAGTCGTCGCCAAGTTTCACTCTCTCGAAACTCCCCCCGAGTTCGACGGGGACGGGCCTTTGCTATGGAAGTGGCTGGAGCGGATGTTGAACCAGATCGAATCTTCCGAAAACACAGCTGTGCTCCCCGTTGATGTTTCGGAATTGCGTGCTGAAGTGAACAGAGTGTCCACAGTCATCAGAGATGATGAAAATGCTTGCGTCGTACTCGCGCACGGAGACCTGAAGCCGTCGAACGTGATATTGACTCAGAGTGACGCGCCGGAAGTACAGCTCATAGACTTGGAGCTGTCCGGGCCGAACTATCGGGGATTCGATCTCATGAAACTCTTTCGCACGTCTCCTCAGCAGTACTCTGAAGAGCGCTTAAGACATTTTTTGAAGGTTTACTGCGATGCGATGAACGTGGATGACGTCGCGCGCGTCGAAGCAGAAACTAAGTTGTTCTTGCCAGTTACATGGCTCGAGGCGACAGTGTTCTTCGCCCTCGTCTTGGTCCTAGAACCGCAAGGAAGCGACGACCATGAAAAATGGGAAGCACTGTTCCTCGATCGATGGCGACAATACCAAGAGAACGCGAAAGACCTAGGGTTGTAATATGAGGTGTATTGCAACCGGCGTAAGGGACGAGGAACTCATCGCGCTGTTTACCAGCGCGACCCGCCGCCACCGCCACTACCTCCTCTGCGAGGCTCATAGCGGTCTCCGCTCGGGCGATCGCGATCGTCACGCCGAGGTTCGTACCTAGAGTCGCCACCGCGCGAATCCCTGGAATCGTAACGAGAGTCCCCTCCACGGCGAGGCTCGTACCTCCCGGAATCGCGAGAGTCACCGCCGCGCGAGCCGTATCGGTCATCACTGCGGCCGCTGTCGTATCGAGATCCGCCGTATCGGTCGTCACCTCTGCGCGGCTCGTATCGTCCACTGCCTCCACGATCGTCGCCTCTGCGAGGCTCGTAACGATCGCCACCGCGGTCGCCGCCGAAACGCCCTTCATCGCGACGCGGCGCATCGCGTTCGGAAGCGCGTCTCTGCTCTTCCTCTTCGCGGCGCGCCGCCTCGCGTTCGCGTTCTTCGGCCATGCGGCGCTCCCTTTCTTCCTCTTCCTTAGCAGCCTTGTCATCTTCCTCGATCTGCTGAAGCCTGCGCATGTACGCACGTCTTCTCGCGACCTCGCGCTCGTTCTTGCGAAGAGTGCGAAGTTCGTTGATCTTTTCTTCGCGAGCGATTCTCAGAGCCTCGAACTCTTCGGAGCGGCGCTCGACGATCGCTTCCGCGAACGAGTCCTTGTCGGCGCCCATCTTGGCGAGACGCTTCTTCTCCTCGACGTTTGTCTCCCAGGACTTGCGGTGCTTCTCGGCGTTCTGCAGCTGCAGTTCTTGGTGAAGCTGCTCGTCTTCGGCCATCTTGACCTTGTACGCCGCCTCGATGAGCGGAACCTCCTCTTCGCGCTTGGCGCGCTCGAGGTGATCCATGCTTTTCGCGAGGCGCACGAGCTTGCGCTCCATCTCCTGCCTCTCCTTGATCTGCTCCTTGATAGCATCTTCCATGAGGGTGCGCTTGTCGAGCTTCTGGCCTTCTTCGAGCTTGATCTTGAAACCCTTCTTGCCCTTGTTGCGTTTCTCCGCCTCGGCGATAAGAGCGAGAGCCTCCTCCTTTTCCTTCTCTTCCATCTCCTGGCGGATGCGCATAGCCTCGCGCGTGCGGCGCTCCTCTTCGAGGCGCTTCGCTTCGGTCTCCTCGTGCAGGCGCTGCGCGGCGACGCGGGCTTCTTCGAGGATCCTTTCCTGCTCTTGCAGGATGCGCTCTTGCTCCTCCTTGCGGCGCTCGATGATGACCTTGCGCGCGAGGGCCATCTTGTGCTCGTTCTCGACCTTGGAGAGGAGCTCAGCAGTGTTCGTCCTCGTCGCCAGAGACGCGGCGGGAGCTTCGGGGTACATCATCTGCATGCCCTTCTTGAGCTTCTGAGCCATCGCCACGAGGTGGTTCTTGATGTTATCACTCTCGAGCTGATCGCCCTCGAATCGCACGCACTTGTTCTGGTGGTCGAGGCGAACGGCGACAGCGCCGCCCTTGGTGGCGTCGACGAGGATGCGTTCCACCTGGGAAAATTCCAGGAAAGGGACAACGCGCTGGAGAGTCTCCAGTTTCATCGTCTGGTACACCTGAGACGACTGCTGGAGCATGCGCACGACGGCGAGGCTGCGCATGCGAGGAAGGAACTGCGAGAACTCGATCGTGGGGATGGGGCTCGCGGCGGAAAGCTGCACGGCCTCAGGGCTGAGGGTCGCGAACACCGTCTGCGCGTGCTTGCACATGTCGAGCGGGTGGAACTCCTTCTCGAACAGCGCCCAAACCTGACGCGCCTCTGTGGACACGAGGGAAAGAATACCCTTGGCGATGAGCTCGTTGAGCAGAGCCTTGCGGGAGAGCACTTCGCGGGGATCACGTTTGGGATCCAGGGTGTACCCGAGAAGGGTGGCCATGCGAACGTCGCGCTCCTTCGCGTTGTCGAGCTCCTGATTGGAGGGCGCAGCGGCGGTGCGCGACTCGTAGGGAGGGATCGCAACGGCGGAGAGGAGCACCGTCGAGGCCATCGCCTTGAGATCCTCGGGAGTCAAGTTACGGTTGTACGTCTTGCTCAAGTTGAACAGCTTGTACCAAGCGTAGGCGTGGTACAGGTAGTTCTCAGACACCCAGAACACCTTGGTGAGCTTGGCAAAGTACGTCGCCATCATCTTGGGGTTGGGCGTCCGCTTCAAGATGATGGTAAGGCCGTGGATGTCCTCGATGGTGCGGAACGCCTCTTGCCACAGCTCAAGCTGCGCCGCGGCCTTGAGCTGCTCAAATCTGGTCTCGAGGTAGTACTGCTGGGTCTCCGGGAGCGTCAAATCGGGCCTGTCGCGTTGGTCGCGGTACTTCATCAGGTTCGACAAGTGGTTGCGCAGAATCTCGCACAGACGGCGGAACTCGGTGGTACGCTTGTGGGTGACGCAGAAGGCGAACGCGCGGTTGGCCGTCATGGCGTACAGAGGCTCGAGCTTGTTGTTGTTACGCAGAATCTCGAGGATCGTGCGGTACGTTTCCCAAAGAAACTTGAACCACGGCGTCACAGTCTCGCGGTCCGAGCGTTCCTTTTCGCTCTCCGCAGAGACAGACTTGAGCATCAGGTTCTCGGGAGTGTTCTCAGCCTCGAGATCGCTCACAGCGAGGGTGGCGTCGTTGGCCGACGCGGCCGCGGCAGCCTGCGCAGACTCTGCCTTCTCCGTCGCGAGCTTAAGAAAGTGTTTGATCACCTCCTCGAGCGACTGAACGTTCACCTGCTGGCACACGATCCTGTATTGGATCAGACCGTCCTTCGCGAGGCGCCCTTTCTTCAGCTGGATGCACAGCTCGACGTACTTGAACATGATCTGCTCAAGCACCTTCTGCCACGTGCGGTGGCGCTTCGAGGTGATCACATCGTGGAGAGCCTGAAGCGCCGCGTTGGGCTGACCGACGTGGATCAACTCCTCCTGTGAAACGATAACGATGGGATGGTGGGTGAGGGTGAGCGGAGAGTCGATCAATAACCATCCCCCGCTGAAACGAAGCGCGTCCCAGGGTTTTAGCTGGGATTTGCCGGGCGGCGGCCATCGCCGGAAAACGTACCGCACGCTTCAGCGCGTTCTCCGGTTTCGCGAAAGTCCCGGCGTAAGGCGGCATGACGATCGACTAGGATCGGTTAGTTGCGCCTGTCGCCCTCGCGTCGACCTCGGCTGACGGTCGAGCGGCGGTGTGAAAGGACGAGTGCTGCGGCGAAGCGGCGGTTTTCAGGCGCCGACATCGATCGGCTTTTTATCGGAGCATTTCGGCTCCTTGCCGCGCGAAGAAATCAAACCGGGGTTGGTCCGTTGACCGGCAGGCATTTTTGGGGCTGGTTTTGGCACGCTTCCGGAACGCAACCGAAGACGGGGGTTGCGCGGCTTCAGTGGCACGTGCGCGGCGACGGGCGAGCCGTCTCGGTTTTCCTCGCCAGGATGAGTGAGGGAGAGCCCGATGACTTCGAGGATGACGACCTTCTCGCGGAAGACCGCGAGGAGGAGGAGCGCGAAGAGTGCGTACAAGACATGCTCGAGCTCATCTTGGAACGTGTCAATTCGCACCTCGACGCCGCGGAGCTCCAGCGTAAGGTGGTGTCTTACGCCGCAAGTCAGGCTGTTCGGGACGCCCTCGCGGTGGTAGACATGACGTTCGTCGAGCGTGAGAGCTTCTCTACCCGAAGTCCTGTGACCGACCCGGAGGAAACCGTGGGAAGCTGGTTCCCAGACGAAGCCCACATCCCAGCTCCCATCGACGCGTGGGCGAGAGGTACAGTGCGCGCGAGGCGGCGGCCGAAGGTTGCCGAGCAAGACATCCCTCGTGCGACTGTCGGTGCTGGTTCTAAGCTATCGGCAACGATGGGTGCGCCCAGGGCGGGGGTAAGGACGGGCGGAGAGTCTACGTTACGTAAGACGGGCGCGAGGCTGTCATCCACGATGCCGAGGAAATCTTTCCCGGCAGCGAGAGAGGCCATGCCAGCAAAGCCACTCAGGCGCAAACAGAAAATGACCCCGGAGGAAATGGAACGAGAACGTCGGCTGCGCGAAGAGATCGAGTCGCGTCGAGCTGCGCAGGAGTTGCAGAAACTGCAGGTGCAGAAAGACCAGTACGAGTTGAGGAAGCTTGAGTCGCTCCAAAAGTCGCTGCGAGGTCGAGATTACGGATACGACCACAACGGCGAGCTCGTCCTGGTTACTAAGCTCGATCCAGACAAGATGCCAAGCTTCGCTCAGACCATGAAGGTGAAAGTGGTCGACCAGAGGGAAACTGCGGAGGAGGCGAGCGCCAGGAAAGTGCAAAACCTCAAGGTAAAGAGACTTGGAGGCGTGGACTATGTCCAGCCAGAACACAGTGAACAGCAAGCGAGCGCGTTGGAGGCGATGAAGATGTCACGGGGGGTGACCCTTCGCCACGGAGCTTCGTCCAAGGTTGGGCCGCCGCTGTTATCGTCTCAAGATATGTCAAAGCGAGATTACATGGATCTCGTCGCTGCGAATTCGACGGCATCGGGCCGTGCGGGATCAGCGATAGCGGCGTCAAAAGCGCGCGTGCATGCGCAGCAGGTGGTAACGGTGGATCCTAACCAGGCGCTCCTCGCTGCAAAGGACTGGGGAGTGAATCCTCCGTCGGCGATGAAGTTAAAGCCTTATCAGCCGCCGACGGAAGGGATTCCGAAAGGAAGGAAACCCGCAGGAAAGGCGACGGTACGACGATGAGTCATAGGAGCTCACCACATCTATAGAATTAGGACCTGAGTCGCTTGCAAATTTTAGTGAAATCAAAAGCGATCTCGAACTACGGCGCCAAAAGGCTTATCGTGTCTAACGCGCTCCCTCAGCGAGCTCTTCGATTTTCCTCCAGTACTGTTCACGATTCGCCTCCACTTCCTCAGCTTTACTCTCCTCCTCTTCCCATTTCTTTTGGCATTCCTCAAACAGCTGCTGGTCCATTTCCATGAGCATCTTTCGAACGTTGATGGTCAATCCCCCCACCGCCGCGTTCCAGTGGTTCCGCGCGTTTCTCTCGAACGCGCCGAAGCAGACCGGCAGCAACACATGCCTGTTCTGAGCCACCAGGTTAACGATGTAGTCATTGTTCCACAGGAACAATGCGCGCTCGGCGACTTGGAAGTGCGACGAGTTAATGCAAGTGGATATTCTCCGGAACAAGGGAATCATCGTCTTGACGAACTCCGCCGCCTGCGTGAGCTCAAGAACCTCCTCGAGTTCTCCGAGGAACAGCACTTCCTTTTGGCTGTTCGTCACAGGCCAGTATTTCAAAAGGCCGTTCAACACAGCATCCGCCAGTCTGGGATCTTTCTCCACGAACTGAGTGATGCAATACGAGAGCTGCTGATGGTACATGGCGACACACTTGGGCTTGTGCAGCGGCAAGAGTGCTCGCTGGAGGAAAACTTTGTGCTCCTCCTTGAGCGGCAGTGCGAAGCCGTTGATGATGCTCCCGAGAATTTCGAGGAGTTCCGCGATGCCGTTATGACGTTCGGTCTCATAGATGAACCTGAAGAATATGTTGTTGATCGCCTTTCTTATGAACGGCCGGTGCACCATAAACTTTCCATAAATGCGGTGCAAGATCGTCTTCAGATAATCCCGCTCTCGAGGATCCTCTGAGTCAAACAGCTCGAGGAGCTTGAGCACGAACGAGTTGTCGATGTACTTCTTCCCGACCTTAGCATCCACCTCGTTGGAAACGACATAACGCAGCAGGAATTCGTAAATGATTTGCAGATGCGGCCACGACGGCTCCAGCGTCGGTTCCTCCTCCTCGGGCTCGAGGTTGTCTCCAGCAGCGTTCCCGGTGATCTCGTAGTTTGAAGGGGGCAAACCTCTGAAGAGGTTCTGTGCGAGCATGTACGAGATATCTTCGAACACCGCCTCGGTAAACTTCCCCTGCCCTTGATTGACGTAGTCCACCAACTCCAAGAGCGTCTGTCGCTTGATCTCCTTCTCACGCACTTGCGCAGTGGCATCGGTGAAGTCGAAGGTGTAGGAGCACAGGTGCAGTTTCTTGATGAACAGGTTTTGTCGTTCCGACGCCACCACATCGCGGAACAAGAAGAGCGGCTTGTTCGTATCGTACAACACCTCCATCGGAGGGATAGATGACCGGGGACCACCCGTGCTGGGTTTCTTGCTCGTCATCTGCGAACCCGCGGGACGCCCGTTCTCACCTTCCTTCTTTCGCCCGCCAACCCCGGTCAGCTTGCTTTTCACGCTCTTTAACATGCGTCAGCCAGCGAGATAGACGCGCCACGACCGATGCGCTCGGCGTGGAAGTACGTCGACGCGCGCGACTATGGCGGAGGATCGGACTCCTGCCTCGATCCTCGTGACCGCCGGCAGCGCGCCGCTTGATCTCAGGACGATCCGTCACCCGGATCTGACAAATTTCCCTGAGTATTCACCCCCGTTCGAAGGGGCGCGTTTTCGCAGAAGATGACGCTTACAGGCGAGAGGGGAAAAGACTTCGTCGAAAGACCGAAAATCAAACTTCAAAGGCGTTTTTACGATTCATCATACTGACGACGATGTCTGCGAGCAGAGTGGAATAGACTAGGTACAACACAATCAAAGAACCTTAGCTCATCCTATACATAGGTGAAAGAGCTCCTGTCGGTTAGACTGTGGTCGCATTGCTAGCTAGCTAGAGTTAGTGTAGGAAGAAAAGTAGCCAGTAGCCAGTAGCCATACGTTTGGAATCGCGTTACGTTTGGTGGATAACAAGCACGCCGCCGTTCGCAACGAACCAAGGAGCAAGCAAGTTGCGCGCGTGATTTCAAAGGTTAGGAATGACAGGGGAGGGCATGATAAGTATACGGACAGCTGTAAGAGCGAAGACTTCAGCCAAGGTGTGTGTGTATGGATGGTACTTGAGGCGATAACTGACAGTCAAGCGAACGCGAAGTGAGAACGCTGGTGTAAAGCCTATTGACAAAGCACGCGTATTCTCTTTCGACGACACGATGCGTGATGACAGAGCGAGAGTGCGAGTAAACTGCGTGCCTGCGCTCGTGAGCGATGATGATAACGAGACCCCACGGAGAGAGCAAGTTGACGAGACCAAGAAGAAGAGAAGCACGTAACGATCTTCATCCCGAGCGTGAGAAGCGTCAAACCGTTACCAAACGAACGCTTCTGCGAAACGGCGCTGTGGCGTGCGAGAACACAGAGCAAGTACACGGAAAGTAGAAGCTCGACGTCGATGCATCGACAGCAAATCTTCGATGACAAAAGAAACAGAAGAACTATATTCACCGCTCTGACTCCTCGATCCCTGTGACATCGAGGTTGTGAGCTTTTGAAAAGCATGACCGATTTGACGGAAGTAAAACGCAGAAAATAGATTCAAAGCGCCTTGGAAGATGACTTGAAGCAGAATAGATTCGCATATTTGACGGAGTCGAACTTGAATCATTTAATATGCGACACTGTAGAATTCGAAACCCTTACTTTGGCCGATGGTTCAGGTACTCGTGCGAACACTTCCGTGAGTGGTGCATCCATGTACACATTCAACGTTCAGCAAATATCGACGCGCCACATTGAAACATGGAACAGTTTAGACTGTCGAACAAGCAAGGAAACAGGTTCTTCCTTGAACACGTGCAACGCACGAAAAGTACTGTCTCGCGCGGAAAAAGCAAAAATCGCGCAACTCGTACTTGGAGAACAAAATCAGTGTCGAAAAGTGCACGCGCGTATGGGTGATCATTCGCGAATCCGTGTGCTTCTATCTCGCATAGTTTCATGACATGTTACGGATGGCAGCGCTTCTTTGTCGACCGAACTATTTCATCCGCACGTACAGCTTCACGTATGTTCAGAATAGGTTTACATGCTTTTCCTAGCTCTAGATAATGTCCTCTCTCAACTTGATGCACGGAGTGTTCCAACGATGTGCCGTAAAGCCGTATGCTGCGGAGCGTCTCGAAGTCATTTCACGCACTTATATTTTTTCTTTGTATTTTATGATTCAACGCCTTGAACTGCTTTTCCTTCAATCACACCGTGTCGACACCGCGTTGCCTTTCTCTGAATTAATTTTGGTGCTGTTTCAGAGCTCCATCGGCCTTCTACGATATTATTTTGTTTCCCCGTTCGCCGCGTTTATCGAAATAATCGGAGGTCATTTTTTGTTGTCTCGGTACAAGGCAAGCAGTCATAGATTCATGTAAACCCTGCTCGGCTCACTTTGATTTTTTTTTCTTTCAGCTGCAAACTTTCGTTCAGTCTCTTCTTCTTACGCAATAAATGACCGATTTTTTTCGTGGACGCCAGCACTCCGCGCTGCTTGCCGTGGGTGACCACGCGCCGGTTAGGGGAAGGAGAGGCTGTCTGGAAGCATCGGGTGCACTCTGATTGCTGTGTCGGGGACAGATGAGTTCCCAGTACTGGCTCGTTTCGCTGCCCCTTGAGGGTGGGAACGCGGACCGGACGTGGAGCATCTTGCAGGACAAGACCTGTCACGACAACGATCTGAGTGTCAACTACAGGGTATGTCCCATCCCGTTACTTCTCCTTCGTATATCGCGAGTGCGACGCACAACTCTCTGAATGTCGGTAACTGAGTGCATATTTCCCCTTCTTCTTGCATCGCAGTTCAACGTGCCAGAGCTTCGCGTTGGAACCCTAGATTCGCTTCTTGCGTTGAGCGATGATCTGGTGAAAGTGAACACACTTGTGGAAGCGACGGCGACAAAGATTCAGAGGCAAGTCATCGACCTCGCAGCTATCGAGGGTGCGACTGAGGAGCTCACCGTTGACGGTATCTCGGCCGAGCGGTTTTTGACGGCATTCACGTGGGATGAAGCGAAACATCCGGCGCGTCGTCCTCTTCGTGAAACCGTCGAAAAGTTGCAGGAGAGTGTCGCTAAAGTGGATGACGAGTTCAAGGTGAGGACAAGTGAATACGTTACCGTCAAAGGTCAGCTCAACGCGTTCTCGAGGAAAGATAACGGGAGCTTGGCGACGCGTGATCTTGGCGGACTCGTCCGAGAGTCAGACCTCGTTGACACCGAAAACCTCACTACCCTGTGTGTGGCAGTGCCGAAGTTCAGCCAGAAGGACTGGATGGAAAGCTACGAGACGCTCGCGCAGTTCGTTGTTCCGCGGTCATCCAAAAAGTTGAAGGAGGATGGGGATTACGCACTGTACACCGTGACGCTGTTTCGTCGTGTGGTGGATGCGTTTAAGTCGGCCGCGAGGGAAAAGTCGTTTCAAGTGAGAGACTTCACGTATGACGCCGAGGCTATTCAAGCGAAAACTTCTGAACGCAACGATTTGAAGACGGAAGTGGAGGAGAGGAGAGCCGCGATGTACGAATGGTGCCAGACGTGCTATGGTGAAGTGTTCAGTGCGTGGGTTCACATTTGTGCCATCAGACTTTTTGTGGAGAGTATCTTGAGATACGGTCTTCCTCCTAGTTTCTTGGCAGGCGTGATGAAACCGCACGCCAAGTGTGAGAAGAAACTTCGCGCGGTGTTGACGAACACTTTTGGAAGGGGCGCTTCCTCACACTGGAACGCCGATCCTGATGAAGATAAGGTACTCGGCGAAGACACGCATCCTTACGTTGCGTTCACGATCAACATGTGACCCTAGACGAATACGGACACTAGCAAAACTTGAGTAGAGGCTGCAATTTGAAATACAAAGGTTCCCTCGCCCTCACCGCTTTCCAAAAGAAAAAAGATTCCGCAGAGTCGAAGTCTTCTTCACCGCCGCGCGTTCTTGTAAATCTGGGTAGACGATCTCATCACCAGCCACATCCAAAACGATCGGGTTAACCGCGATTGGGGTCATCTTGGGAGGAATCGGCATGATGTGTACCTTGCTCGCCCCTTTGCCCGAGACCGCAGACTTGTACTCATCAAGATGATCGAGAAGGTACTGTGGCTCGATCCCACCAGCCGAAGCTGATTCCTGAAATGACACGCTGTCCAACCCAGAGCGCAGCCCCTTTTGCTCCGCCACGTGCGCGATGGTCCCATCAGCCAATGCGATGCATCGTGCCTTTCTGGCATCACTCTGGACCTTCTGCGCGACAGCAGCGATCTCGGACGATTTCGGCGCGCGGTCCTGAACCTTCGCTGCGTGTTCCGCGGCTCGTGCATATAGGACAGCGGCTTCAGCGTGGCTTCCAGCGCCGAGATGGACAGCAGCCAAGGCGGCGGCGCGTTGACCCTGCAAAAGGGCTTGCTCTAGCATGCAATCCATTCGCACGCTCTCTTCGACTTTGTTCGCACCTTCCATTCCACGCAAAACTTCCGGTCCACTTTCTGCGAGCTCTTCGAAGTTTCGGAGCAAGGTATTGTAAAGATGTACCAGATCCTCCGGTCGCGCCACTTTCTCCCCCTTCTCAAGCTTGATTTCACCCGCAAGCTTCGCGGTTGCGGAAGCCACCAGGAACTTGTTCCGCTCGATTGTTTTTTCCAGCAACAGAACGCTGAGAGCGCGATCGGAGAGCTTAATCTCCATTACGCGGGTCGTGGATTCTGAACCACCCTGAACTGAGCTCGCGGCGGCCATCTCATCGCGGAGGTGCTGCTTCGCGTCGTTGTACGCCATGAAAGCTTTGTCGTAGATGGCAAGACCGCGATCGGCGGACATCGTCAGCGGTGACTCCAGTTTCGCCAGCTGGTTCGCCGCCGTGGCGACACATCCTCGCGCATCCTTGTTTCGAAGCGGGATCTCATGACCACGCCAGATCAACGACGTGGGAGCTTCCGATGCCGAAGGTTTCCCGCTGTCTTCAGACACCAACCCTTTGAGCTTCTCGTCGTCGGCGCCGCTTTCACCCTTGAGCGCAGCCAAGTCCTCGGCGTCCAGACCGGATTCATCACCACCTTTGCTGTTGCCACGCTTGTACGTGCAGTAACGCAGGTTCGGCTCGAGTTCCTCGATGCGCTCCCGGCACACCTCAGCTTGTTCAGATCCCCCGACTCGCGCAAGCTGCTCGAACGCCTTTCTCGCGCGCATGAACTTCGCCAACGCCCGGCTCCAATCGCGCTCCTGCTCGGCCAGGAAGTTGCCGAACATGAAGGACGAGTAAGCCTCCGCCTCCAGAGCAGTCTTCGCGTTCCCCAGCTGCTTACACAGAGCTACGAGTTCAGAGGCGTGCACGGTAGCTTTCCTGAGGCGTCGAATCATGTGTGATCGCTTTCGCGGGTCGTTTCCAGCGCCAGTTTTGAGTTCCATGGCGTAGCTCCAAGCGCGCTCAGCGCTGATCAGAGGGATCATCAGGTGGTTCGCATCTGCCACAACCTCCGGCGACAGCGTCCTCTTCTGGTACTTTCCACGTCCGTGACTGAAGTTCAGAGCCTTGTACATACGCGCCAGACGACGCGTGCAGTACTGCCTGTACCGCGTGTGGTCGCCGTGACGAAGGCCGTGCTGACTCTGGCTGATTTTGACGATCTGCAGGATGTCCAGCGTCAGGTTGGAAGCCAGCTCCTGCTTCGTTGCGGCGTCCGCCATCTCGGCTTCGGCCATCCTTTCCTCGAAACGTTCCACTTAGCCCTTCCGATGGGCGTTCGTTGGAAGTCAAACGAGATACGGCACCGTGACCTCGAGAGTGACTGCTTTGTCCCTCAGATCCGGGAAAAAGGTGTAAAACCCTCGCTTCCAAGGACGCGCCGCGGCGCCTCTCGGAACTCGACAGTGACTTTTTGCGTTCCTGCAGTCTCGAGAGACGGTACGTCGGTGCCAGCGCCCGTGTCAGTGTCAGAAGCGCCGCTGCACTCACGGCGGTTGAAATGAGCGCATTGCTTCGTTCGTGCATCCAATCCACAGTCTCGCGAGACGTGGTCTTCGGTTCACACCTGCGCTCTCTGAGTCGCAAGCTACGAAGTTTGAGTCCATCAACTTCGCACTGGAGAACTCCTGCTGTTCGTGAAGGCGGTGATGGGTTCGTCTTGTCCTCGCCGTCTGATTTTTCCTCTTCTGCTGCTCAGCCCCTATCCATTCTGCTTTGCGGCGAGGGAGACTTTAGCTTCGCTCGTGCATTGACCGTAGGTGCAGGTAAAGAGCTAGATGACAGGGTTACCGTCACGGCGACGTCGTTCGAGCCAGCCGAGGACATCGAAAATCAGTGGGGAGGGTCCGATAATATTCGCGAGCTGAACGGCACTCCCGGCGTGGAGCTTCTGCACGGCATCGATGCCACCATGCTCGACAAGACGTTCAAAGGCCGAAGCTGGGATCGAATATGTTTCATGTTTCCTCATATAGCCGGCAAAGGCCGAATCAGCCTTAACAGGGAGCTTCTCGCTGGCTTTTTCCGAGCGGCAGAGCCGGTGCTCTCGCCGGGCGGCACGGTTGAAGTCGCACTCGTTGCTGGACAGGGAGGCACGGCTGCGGACGGTGATGCGCGGCGCGATTACGGAAATACTTGGCAAGCTGCGACGCAAGCTGCTGAAAGTGGACTCGTGCTGGTCAACACAGCACCTTTCGATGCAAAGGCGTGGAACGACCGGGGATATGTCAGCCGCGGCCACTGGCGCTCCAGACCGGAGTCGCAGGAGCGAAGCTTCACTGTCAGAGATGGCGTGGTCCACATGTTTCGACGAGAAGGAGAACTCGAAGGGAAAACGTGTCTATCTCATGCGCTCACGTATACACGCGATGTTAGCATGTGGATTACCGGCGCTCAGATGTTCAGCGAGGAAACGCTTCTGGACGTCGTTCGTGAGACTGCGGGAAAAGGCGTCGATGTCCACGTATCGACGCTTGAGGTTCACAAGCACGAGGATGGTCGTTTGTCGAGAACCATTCGAATTGAATACTCTAGCGCGGTACTCGCATACACGAGGGCACGCGCGAACGTGTCGCAGTTTGCGCTCAGAGACGCACTAGAGGCTGGGAGAGTGTGTGGTGCGGAGCTCCGGTAGTCCACCAAAAGTTTGCAAAACCCAAAACAAAAAGCTTCACTTGAAACGTTGAAAGTCGGACCACGAAAGCAGGGTGCACACATTTCGCTACAAGGCCGGGCAGCCGCGAGCCCTCGCGCGCGGCAACCTCATTTCACGGGTGTCGCACGAGTGGTCTAGGATGGCATGCTCTAGTTAAGTAGGGTGTTAGCCTGCTGACGTAATGGCTAGAGCGGATGAGGTTCCTCCGGGTGACGACCCCGAGGCAGAGGAGGATCTCGGACGGCGGGGCACCAAGACGAAGGAGTTCCACCTCAGGCCCGTGGACGGGAAGGGGCTGAAACCCATCCCTATTCGGGACGGCGAAACGAAAGTCGTCGGCCGGAACGCACGCTTTGGCATTCTCGATGAGCGCATCGCTGCTCACCACGTGGAGTGCAGGTTGGTGTTCGCTCCGGAACTCGCGCTCGAGCTCAAAGCCATAGTCGAAGTGTACGTCAAGGACCGCTTCGGCGTTCTCAAGATGCTCAAGGCGGGATACGTCGGCTATCTTCAGCGAGGATCCGTGTTGTACCTGACGAGAGCTGAAGGTGTGCCGATATGTGGGTACGTTCTCACCGAAGGGTCGCCGCACCAAGCTGAAACGACACCCTCGGCGACAGGTGGTAAAGGTGGGGAGTGCATCGACTTAGCCTCAGACAGTGACCTCAGGTCTGACGGCGAGGAAGAGATCGAGGTAAGGCCTCGCCCACGGCAGGCAGCACCCAGCACACCGCAAGCGAGTACGTCTAGCGGCTCCAAGGAAGAGGAGGATGCACCAACCCCGGGTGCGAAAGGGACCGCTGAGAACCCATGCGAGCTGCTCTCATCTGATGACGAGGAGGAAGTGGTCGTGGAACGCGAAACGGCCGGAAAGAAACCACGGAAATCCGCGGCGAAACCAGCGCCGAGGGCGTCGTCGCCGCCTAAGGCGGCGCGCCGCAAACCGGCCAAACCTTCTAGAAGTAGAGAGCCTCCACTCCGACCAAGACCGCAAGCTCAGCCAGGAGCAGGTCAAGGTGCTCGCCCTTATTATTACGGCGCTGGTCCTCAACCTGCTAATTTTGGCGCTGGCCCTTCTTCTCATGGGGCTGGCTATTCCGCTGGGTTCCATCCTGGCTTCCAGCCGGAGCCTTCAACGATAACGCCGCCACAGCCTGCGCCGGCGCAACCGGGTGATTCCCCCAAAGTCGCCGCTAGCAGGTTTCAGTTGAGAAACGCGTGGGTCGCCTTGCGTGATGTGCAAGCATACTATCTCGAGCTGGTCGGTCAGCTGAATCAGGCGCAACAGCAGTACCATGTACTGATGGCACAATACGGACTTCGTCCACAGCATGAGCTCAACTTTAGCATCAACGAGACGACGGGTTCGATACAGATGCTGATACAGAGAGTCAACGGAGCTCGCACATCGTTGTCGACGCAGATGGCTCGGTATGAAGGTGCCTTGAACACGCTCAACTCTGATATCACGTTGATGGAACGTGATCGCCGCAATACCACCCAGAGAGGACAAGCCGGCGCGAAAACCACTCAAAGAGGAGAAGCCAGCGCGAATGCCTTTCAGGCGGAGGTGAAAGCGTGGGAACTCGTGGAGAAAACAGTCGACTTGAGCGCGTTATCAGCCGGTGAGCTGAGGAGGATCGCGAAAGCGATGGGGATCGACGTCACCGGGCTGTTGGAAAAGGAAGAATTCGTCAACGCCGTCGTTGCCAAGCGGGATACCGGTAAAGAAGCATGGGCTGCGCGGAAGCGGAAACGCGCGGCAGAGGAGGAAATCGCCTCGCGTCAGAGACAAAAGCTCGCGGAGTTACGTCAGAACGAGTCGAGGAAGAAGGCTGAAGAGTCCGCACAATCTCCGGCGAAAGCGACTGCGGTTAGAAAGGTGAAGCAGTGGGCGCACGGCGCGGACCTCAGGCTCTTTTTGCAGCGTTGCGGCATTAAAGTCGACGGACACGGCAAGACCAAAAAAGCGTTACAGGGGGCGTATCGCCGCGCCATGCTGAAGTTTCACCCGGACAGAACGCGAAGCGCGTCTCCGGCAGATCAGGCTATAGCAGCGGAGGTGACGAAATGGATCACGAGCGAGTGGAATACTCTTAGGGATTGATTTTGATGGCATCTCGTAGTTTACAAAGTCTATTCATCGTCATCGTCCCACTGGTCCTCGTATCCGATTCTCGTCTGCCATCCCTGCAAGCCATCTGGGACTGCGATGCCCGCGCTCTTGATCACCGACTTCATCCCGAACTCGGACACTCCAAACTGTTCGAGCGACGGACGTTGACCATATGACTTTTGCGACGAAGTGATGAAGGCGGGATTCTTGGGAATCGCGCGCATGAGCTTTTCATGCGTAGCTTTCGCCACTCCCGCTGCAGACCTCGGATCGAGGACTTCATCCTTTGCCGCGGGGTCACGCGCCGTCGCGGGCACTCGCTTCTCGATCACCGTGGTGCCTTTTTTCATGTCGAAATATTTCGTCCGCTTCACCTCAGTGGGGGGCGATTCACGCGCGTTCCTCTCCTCAGGATCGGGCAAAAGGAACCCCCACTCCGACTCAAAGTGTCGTTGCGACATTGTTTCCTCTTTGATGCGCAGCCGCCAGTTCTTGTCATCGTTCACGACGTTGCGCTCCACGGGCGCGGCTTTCCCCATGATGATGTGTATTTAATAATCCGCGATTCACGCGCCTCCGGATTAGGAATCCCCGATCCCCCTTAACCTGGTGACGCTGCTGTATGTAAAAACGTTCGGCTACGACACGACTGACGTACGTGCAATGCCGGTGACACTCGTGGGCTTTCAGGAAAAGCCCCTTCGTCTCACCCCACCGTGGACTGACGACGCGCGTGCAGCTCTGTGTGATTCTGCTCCGCGGGTGTCGTCGACGATAGCGAAACTGGCGCGTATTCGCGAGACCGGAATCCGACAATCCGACTCACGCCTCGTGTTCAAAAAGCGGGTAAAGGCACTGACAGGGTTTCGCTCTGCCTCAGCTTCACGCGCGCGGCCAACCTACCCAGGGTTGAACGCGTCGCGCCAATCCCCCGTTGACTGACCGTGTGTCGGGATGCCTTTCAAAGGATGGCGTCGCGGGAGGTCTTCCTCTGAGGCTTCTTCGCTGCGGGACCCTGGAAGGCACTTCACCATTGTCACTACCGCGTCTTTGCCTTGGATGACCGGTACGTCGGTGAACCCTCTGCTCCGCGCTGCCTATCTAGAGTTCAGTCGGCGAGGCGAGGTCGGTGTCACGCTGCTCGTCCCTTGGCTTGCTCCGTGCGATCAGAAGCTGGTGCACCCGAACGCGACGTTCGAAACCCCCGAAGAGCAGAAGGCGTACATCCGAAGCTGGCTCGCCGGGAGAGTCGATTTCCAACCGGCTTTCGATATTCACTTTTATCCCGGCAGGTACGCCATCGACAAGGGAAGCATCGTCCCCGTGGGAGACGTCACCGAGTGCGTCCCCGAGGAAGAGGCGGATGTGGCGGTGCTGGAGGAGCCGGAGCATTTGACGTGGTTTCACCATGGCACGCGCTGGACAGACAAGTTCAGGCACGTCGTGGGAATCATCCACACAAACTATCTGGAATACGCGCGACGAGAGAAGGATGGCGAGAAAAAGGAGAAGCTCCTTCGAGGGGTCAACGCCACCGTCGCGCGAGTGCACTGCCACAAGATCATTAAACTCTCCGGTGCGGTGCAGGATTTCGCGAGATCCATAACCGTCAACGTGCACGGTGTCTCGCCGCACTTCATCGGCGTGGGTCGAAAGATTGCGGAAGCGACAGACACCGAGACGAGCAGTTTCTCGAAGGGAGGGTACTTCATCGGGAAAGTGGTTTGGGCGAAGGGCTACTTGGAACTCCTCGAACGTGTCGCAGAGTACAACGAGACCGCTGCGTCGGAAGATCAGTTGGCTCTCGACGTCTTCGGCGACGGCGACGACTTTAAGGACGTCATAAAAACCGCCGCGCGACAGAAACTGCCGCTCACTTTCCACGGACGCGCGGATCACGCGGGGGAGAACACCCAAGGATACAAATTCTTCATCAACCCCTCGTTGTCTGACGTCGTCGCGACCACCACAGCGGAGGCTCTAGCGATGGGCAAATTCGTGGTTTGCGCTCGTCATCCTTCAAACGAGTTCTTCTCGACGTTCGCAAACTGCCGCACGTACTCCACCAGAGAGGAGTTTGCCGTTTGCGTTCGTGAGGTGCTACACACTGAGCCCAAGCCTATGCCGGCGGAGGATCTCCGAAGGCTCACGTGGCAGGATGCAACTGAGAGGTTCCTCGACGCCGCGGAACCTGACCCGCCACCTGCGAAGCTCAGAGATCGGATAGGGCAGAAAATGTCTGATTTCTTCGCGGCGGCGTGTCACAACACGATGACGGCGTCTGAGGCGATGAGGTGCTTAGTCGGCGGAGGCGCGGGAACACTCCTGAATCCGACCGTAGACCTCGCGGATTGGCGACCAGATGAGTGGTCCGGGGGGGTGATGGATCGCAAGTGAGGGCATCAAATCGCTCGATGAATATCAACAGTAGTGCTATTTAATAGGCTATCGACGCAGACCGGCTCCGGCACTGTACGCGAGCTCGAGTTTCTTTTTCGCCGCGGCGTCCGCCGTAGCCGCGGCCGTGCTCGCCGGACTCAACGGGAAGCTTTCGTCCCATCCTGACTGGAACCCGCCGGGCTGTGTTGGTTTACCAAGAACCAGCCGTAACGGGGTGAGCTGTTTCTTGCCAGTCACGGCGGGCAGACGGCGATGCAGCGCTCTTCCCCATGAAGCGACGACGCGGTCGGTCACCTCAACCTCCAAGTCTCGTTTCGGCCCGCGGATCATGAAGCTGGAGCCGTCGTTGGTCCACTGGATGTGAGCACCCTTGATAGACATCTTTCGGAAGTCTCCGATAGGCGCCCACTCGAGGATGTCCGTGTCCAGATTGCATCGCACCATCCGTCTGTACATCTTTCCGTTTCGTCCACGCTTAGTGACAGAAATCCCCGAGGCCAACCTCTGACGCGCCGTCGCCTCGGCTTCCTTCGACGTCGTGACGGACGCGCGTTCCAGCTCCACTAAATCATCGTGCCATTCCGCGCGCAGCTGCGAGAGCTCGTCCTCGAATGCCTCCCGCGCGGCATCGCTCGCGTCAGCACGCGAGACGCTCTCCTGGCACTTGATCTCCAGTTCGTGCACCCGCCGCAAGATGCGCTCTTCCGCGTCCGCGGACGCGTCGGCGTCTTGCAACGCGCGGCGCACAGCCTCGCGAGCCTCCTCGAGCTCAGAAGTCAAAGCGGTGACCTGCTCTTTCTGCTCATCCACGCACGTCGTCGCAGCCTGCTCCGCAGCCGCACTTTCGAGTAACTTGGTCTCGAGCTCCTGCACCAGTTTCTCTTTCGCAGCAGCAGACGCTTTCGCATCTTCAGCCGCGCGGCGCGCACCCTCGCGGGTTTCCTCCAGCTCGGAAGTCAACGCGGCGATCCTTTCTCCCTGCGCGACGAATCTGTCTTCCACCTCGGCGATATCTCCGCGCGCGCACGACAGCTTTCTGTCCATATCCATCGACTCGCGCTTCGCGTCGGAAAGCTGGAGTTTCACAGACGCGAGCTCGGTTTCGAGCTCGGTCACTCGGAGCTGAAGTTTCTCCTCCGCGTCGGCGCGCTCTTTGATTTCGCGTTCGAGCGACGCGCGAAGCGCGTCTTCCGATGTCGCGCGTTCGGACCGCTCGCGGTCGAGAGCATCGCGAAGTTGTTGCTCTGTCTCTTCGCGCTCAGCCTTCTCGCGGTCCATGGTCTCGCGAAGCATGTTTTCCTTCGCCGCGCGCTCTTGTCGTTCCCGCTCCAGCTCGGCGCGAAGCGAAGCCTCAATATCTTTTCGGCTCGCCCGCTCGCGCTCGATCTCGGCGTTGAGACGCGCCTGGATCGTCGCCTGCTCCTCTTTGGTGCGACGAAGCAGCTCTCGAAGCTCTTCTTCGGCGGATGCTTCCGCCCGTTTCAGCGCATCTCGCGTTACGCTACGTTCCGCTTCGAGCTCCTGTTCCAGCGCCTCGCACCTCGCGAGCTGCGCATCGCACTTTTCCTTACCAGCCGCGACGGACTCGAAAGCTCGAGTCAACTCGTCTTTGGACTCGCGAGCTTCGCGTCTGGCGTCGTCGAGCTGCTCTCGGAGCAAAGAAACCTCGGCTTCGAGCTTCTTGATACGAACTCGCATCACGGTTTCCGTGTGCGCGCGTTCTTTCCGCTCTCGCTTGATGGCATCGCTCAGCTGCTCCTCCTTTTCCGCGCGCTCCTCCTTCTCGCGGTCCAGTTCCAGCTTCGACGAGACCATCTGCCGGTTGAGGACTTCCATCGCGGAGAACGTGGATCCATCCGCCAACTCGCGCGCGAGCGTAGCCGGATCCACCTCCACCGCGGCAGACCGCACGCGAGGTTTGGCCTCGACGCGCATGCACCTCGACGCAAACTCCAGCGACGTGGAGGTTTCCTGAGCGTGTTTTTGCTCGGGAGCGACGCACACGAGCAACGCCGTGCGGCTGAGTCCCGACAACGACGACTCCAGGAGTTTCGTGAGCATGGAGTCGCGATACGGGACGTGCGCGCTCTTCTTCGCCAGAGCGTGGACGACGTTACCGAACGTCAAAAGGCTGGTGTTGATGTTCGTGGCTTCGTTGAATCGAACACCTCGCGATTGCGTCTTCTTCACGCGCTCGCTGCCGGCCATATCGACGACCGTCAGCAGACCGCGCTGCTGGACGAGCTCGACCTTCCCCGTCCCCTCGGCGACGGCGGCGGAGTCGAGTCGCGGGACGCGGTTCACCTGGAGCTGAAGCACGCAATGCGAACGGGAAGAGTGCTTGTTCATCATCGTCTCCGCGTACACGAGTCCTTTTTGCCCTCTGCGGAAGCACTCGAGGAGGTATTCCGGAGAGGTGCACCGTATCCACGTGCACTCGGAGAGCTCCCAGCCGCCTCCGTCCGCGGGTCTGCGCTGCGTGGCTTTCAGCGCGGGGTTCGACAGCGGGCCCGGCGGCGACCCCCGATGGTTCGTCCTGTCGCTAGACTTAGAGAGCAAGTCCATCGCGGACTCGTTGTAAATTTGGACCATCGCGATCTGAACCTCGTAGATGTTCCCCCAATCCGCGGCGATGCGCGTGAATAAATCAACCGCGAGTCTCGGCATGAGGCCCGCGTCTTCCGTCTGTCCCCTGTCGGGCAAATTCAGCATCGAGTGCGTTTTGCCGCTGCCGGTTTGGCCGTACGCCATGACGCACCCGTGGCATCCCTGCAGCACGGAATCGAGCACCGGCGCGCCCACGGCTTCGTACACCTCTTTCTGCGTGCACGTCGGGCCGAGCACTCGGTCCATGGCGAAGCTCTTGGACACGCACGCCGCCATGCGGTTCGTCACGGTCAACGTCTTCGAGACTTGGGGCGCGGTTGCGGAAATCCCGACATCGACGGCGTCGCACGACGTCGCGAGCTCAGAGTCGTCGGAGTCCGAAGCCGGTTTGACTCGCGCATACACGAGGACGCGGTCAGGTAGCGCGTCGACCAGCTTCTGCGGGGACATGCTGTGGTCGAGGTGCGCCGCGCTTCTTCGAATGGGTCTGCGATTGCACGCACGTGTCGGTAAGCGTTTTGCGTTTTTCGACCACCTGGCAAATTTTAAATCGAGGAGCTCGACCGGCGGGTGAATTCTCGAGTTATTAGACCCTCGTATTCACGAAATGCGGCCCATCTTCCGCGAAACGCGAAAAAGTCATGGTTAGACTGAGGGGCATACGTTTTAGGCGTGTGGAGTCCGCATGAACAGCTCAGCACGCCAAGTGTCAAGAGAGTGGCTAACGCGGCGCTTCCCCCCGGTTGTTTTATCCTGAAAGTTCTCCGCGAACCGGCGTCGGGTAAGGTACGGCCGCGACGCGTACGACCCGCCATATCGCATTAGCGCACCCGTTCGTCGAGATGCAGGCTGTCTCCATGCGCGCTTCGGCGCCCTCGCTCGCGTCCGGCGCCTCCACGGCCAAGCTCGGTGCGTTTCCCGGTCCTACCAGCGCCATCGGGAACTGCGAGTTGTATCTTGTTACTCGCGACGTTTGGAGGCCGATGCCGCGACGGACGATCCGGAGTCGCCGCTCCGGGTCGCCTCGCGACCGATGAATCGCGGTGACCGTCGAACGCATCCCACGCCGACACTGACAGTCGAACCCTCCACTCCTCATCTCGCAGGCTCCCGCCAGGCCTTCCGCGGCAAGGCTTTCGCTGCCGCCCGCACCGGCACCAAGGCGAAGGTGCGTCCTGCCCGATTCCCGTTGATATTTCACGGACGAAAGCGGAAGGGGGCCCGCGAGGGCCTCTTCACGACCCGATCGCGGTGTGATCTCGCCTGACCGAACTCTTTCCTGATGATTTCCCCGTCTGTTTCCGAGCAGGTGACCCGCACCACCCGCGCGGTCGCGGTCAAGGCGGAGGTTGCCTCCTCCACCTCGGATAAGACCGAGGTGTCCGACTCCACGGACAACGTGCTGGCGATCATCCTCGGCGGCGGCGCGGGCACCCGCCTCTACCCCCTGACGAAGACCCGCGCCAAGCCCGCGGTTCCTCTCGGCGCCAACTACCGCCTCATCGACATCCCCGTGTCCAACTGCATCAACTCCGACATCAACAAGATCTACTGCCTCACGCAGTTCAACTCGGCGTCGCTCAACCGTCACCTCTCCCAGGCGTACAACAGCAACGTCGGCACCTACAACCGCCAGGGTTTCGTCGAGGTTCTCGCCGCGCAGCAGAGCCCCGTGAACAAGGACTGGTTCCAGGGCACCGCTGATGCCGTGCGCCAGTACCTCTGGCTCTTCTCCGAGTCCAAGTGCGACGAGTACATCATCCTCTCCGGTGACCACCTCTACCGCATGGACTACGGGCCTTTCATCAAGAAGCACCGCGAGGTTGGCGCCGACATCACCGTCTCCGCCGTCCCCATGGACGAGGAGCGCGCCGCGGCGTTCGGTCTCATGAAGATCGACGAGACCGGCCGCATCATCGAATTCGCGGAGAAGCCCGAGGGCGACGCCCTCAAGGCGATGGCGGTGGACACCACCATCCTCGGCCTCGACGCCGAGCGCGCCAAGGAGATGCCCTTCATCGCGTCCATGGGCATCTACGTCTTCTCCGCGAAGGCGATGGAGTCCCTGCTCGACGAGCACTTCCCCGAGTCCCACGACTTCGGCGGCGAGATCATTCCCTCCGCCAAGGACATGGGCATGCACGTCCAGGCTTTCCTGTACGACGGCTACTGGGAGGATATCGGTACCATCAAGGCGTTCTACGACGCGAACCTGAACTGCAACGACCCGGAGAAGGCGAAGTTCTCGTTCTACGACCGCGGCACCCCCATCTACACGCAGTCCCGCTTCCTGCCCCCCAGCAAGCTCCTCGACGCCAACGTGACCCGCTCCACCATCGGTGACGGCTGCTTCATCCACAAGTCCGTCATCACCAACTCCATGATCGGCCTCCGCTCGACCATCCAGGAGGGGTGCGTGATCGAGGACACCATGATCATGGGCGCCGACTACTACGAGGAGACGCACGAGTGCGAGTCCCTCCCCGGCTGCACGCCCATCGGCATCGGTGCCGGCACGACCATCCGCGGCGCGATCATCGACAAGAACGCGCGCATCGGCATGGACTGCAAGATCATCAACAAGGACAACGTGCAGGACGCTAACCACGAGGATGAGGGCTACATCATCAAGGACGGCATCATCGTCGTGTGCAAGGACGCGATCATCCCCAACGGGACCACGATCTAAGCGCAATAGCTCAGCTTACATTCATCGCCGCGCCTTGTTGTAGTCATAAAAGTTAGATAAACTCAAACGCGTCTCCTTTACACGTCGTCTAGTTTCCCTTGCCCTCCGGAGACGACGCGTATCGCGCGTACTCCCGAAGCTCGACTATCAGGACGCTGATGTCGTCTCTGCTACCCCGCGCGCGCGCCAGATCGACGAGCTCGCGGCTCGCCGAATCGGTACCTTTCCGACCGTCGCCTCCCCCCGAGGCGGCGGTCATCGCCCGCGCCACGACGTCCGTCGCCTCCATGTTGCCCACGACGTCCCACAGCCCGTCGGTGCCTAAGATGAGGAACTCCGACGTCTCGGAGACCAGCCCCGAGAACACCTCGGGCTCCGCGGTGATGTACTCCTTCAAATCACGATCGCCGAGCGCTCGGCTGACGCCGAGCACGCCTTGCACGCGCGACGTGCCCTTGACTTTGACTATCTCTCCGCCTCGGCGTTCCACCGCGTCCCGCTCCTCCGCCATGTCCGGCCTGTGGTCGTGCGTCAGCGCCTTGGCCTCGCCCCCCTCGCGCATCACCGCGCGGCAGTCCCCCACGTTGGCCACCCATATCCGCCCCCCTCGAAGATACGCCGTCGTCGCCGTCGCGCCGCCGCGCAGGTGCCCTTCCGCCAGGAACGCCCTGTCGGTCGCCAAAAACCCGCGAATCATCGCAGCCTTGATGTGCTCCACGAACCCGGTCTCCGTCGCCGTCTCGGCGCTCTCCGCCAGACGCACTTCCCGCAAAATTTCTTCGTGCAGGCGCGCCGCGCCGAAATCCGCCGCCTCCCTGCCTCCGTGCCCGTCGAACACAGAAAAGATGCCCTGCGTCGGGTCGCCGTCCAGCCCGGGCGCCGCGGTGTACGCGTCCTCGCACGATTGCCTCCGCTTGCCCCGCTTGCTGCTCAGCGCGAACGTGTCGCCTTCAACCACAACCGTCTCCTCCGCCGCGCCGGCGTCGCGCAAGTCATTTTCCGTCGCCAGGCGCATGGAGACGCCCGCGCCGTGCGTCAGCATGTCGTTCGAGATGCTCAGCGCGGGAGGCCGCTTTCGCTTTTTGAAAGCCTCCGCGGCTCTCGACGTCGGCGAGTTCACCGCGACGAGGCCTTGCCCGCTCGCGGCGCACGGAACGCGCACCTGCGGCGAGGCGCTCATCCGCATTCCGCCCGCGCACGTGACAGATTTGGACGGGGGTGTGCGCGCCGAGCCGAGTGAGGCATCACCGAAACTTTCGCCCGCCACGCCGGGACGACGCGTCGAGCTCGGTGGAGTCACTGCCTCGTCGTCGACGCGCTCTGACCTCGTGCTCGTCATCGAGGACCTCGTCGCACTCTCTGCGCGTTGAGCGAGAAACCTTCCAGTTTTAGGACCAAACGTTGCTTCTCCGAAAGTGGCGAAGCCTTGACTCTTCGCGCGGCGCGCACGACGGTCCGCTGACACCCGAGGAGGGCGCGCGCCGCGAAAGTGCGACGGTTCGCGCGGGAAGGACGCGCCTCCTCCCCCACGCGCGCGCGCCTCGAAGTGGCGGGCGCGGCTGTCTGCATCTGGCGTTTCTCGAAAGTAGTTGGCCGCGGGTTGACCAAGTTGCTGAACTCGCGCGAAAATTTTCACTGCGCGCCACGTGGTCCGTTTCCAGTTGCAAGCGGCGGCATCTCACTTTCGTCGGCACGCGCGGACACGTCACCCGATGACGTCCGTTGTGAGCATGATGACGGCGGTTCGCCCCTCCGCGTGCATAGCGCGTATGCGTTCCTCCTCGCAGGCACCGCGCGCTGGCGCCGGCGCGTCTCTGCACAGCAGTGCCGCCCTGCGCGTCTCCTCCATGTGCCCCGCCCTCGCGGCGCCCTTCCGCGCGGGGCACAAAAAAACGCACGCCATTTCGCACACGAGCGCGCCTCGTACCGCGGTCACCCCGCTGCGTGTGGAGTGCGCGAACCCCCGACGGGTGCAGAAGGTGCAGCAACAGATGCGTAGAGAGATTTCCAACATGCTGCAGACGGACAAGGTAGGCGCCCGCTCCTTCTGCGCGCGCGCACGCGTCGCACCAAAACCCTAGGTTTGTCCCCACGCTCACCTTTTCCCATTCGTCGCGCGCGCAGAACATTCGCAGCATGATTTCCCCCGAGGAGCGCATGGGCGTGGACAACGTGATCTCCGTGATGGTCACGGTCTCCGACGTGGAGGTGTCCAATGACCTGCAGGTGGTGAAGGTGTTCGTGTCCATCCTCGGCGACGAGCGTGGCAAGCAAAACGCCATCACCGGGTTGAAAAAGATGGAGGGCTACTGCCGGCGCAACATCGGCAAGAAGGTGTCGCTGCGCTTGACGCCGGAGATTAGGTTCGTGTACGACGATTCGTTCGAACGCGGGCAGAAGGTCTCGAACTTGCTCGACGACCTGCGCTCGGAGAGAGAGGGCCGGGCCGCGAGGGGGGGAGGGTACACGCGCGAGGAGCTGTTGGCCGTGGAGGACACCATCACCAACCCGTACGACGACGAGGAGGACGACTGGGAAGGCGGCCACGAGATCATCGACGACGACGACGACGACGACGAAGACGACGAGGAGGGCGTCTTCGACGACGAGGACATCGACATCGAGAGCGTGTGGGACGAGATGAACAAGGAAGCCAAGGGGGGGGATGACATGATCGACGTGAAATAGGCTAGCTGGCTTGTTTATTGGCAAATGCACGCACCGCGCTTTTCGCGAAAAAGTGTCCAACGAAAATATCCAAGACGACCTGTGACGGAAGTTTCGTGAATCGTCGGATTCCGAACGACGGAGCTCCCCACGAGCCAAGGCGCGCCACAACACCGAGCAGCGTTCCTGCAGAAGCTCTCGCCCCGTCGTACGCCGATGACGATGTCTGCGGCTCTGCTCCAGGGAGGTGTCTCCCCCGCCTCGTTCCGCGGCCAACGCGCCGCGAAGGGTGCCCAGCACGCGACCCGTGGTGCATCGATTCGCCCCGCGCGTGCCGCGCGCCGTCTCAACGTTTCCTGCGCCGCGGCCGGTGCTGACGCGGTGAAGGACAAGCGCGTGCCCGTCACGGTCCTGACTGGCTTCCTCGGGTGCGTCCTGCGAAAGTGTCTCTCGCGCGTGCGTCCGAGCACACGCCGTCCCCACCGCGCCGGTTGGGCGATCCTCAGATGGCGAAAAAACCCTAGGCGAGTGACGTTGTTTCCTTTTCCTGTCGGCGCTTCCTAACCCCCTCCCTTTCCTCCCGCGCAGATCCGGCAAGACCACGCTGCTGAACCACATCTTGAAAGGCGACCACGGCAAGCGCATCGTGGTCATCGAGAACGAGTTCGGTGAGATCGACATCGACAGCGAACTGGTGGCGTTCCAAGACGACGCGGAGGAGGACATCCTGCTGCTGAACAACGGATGCCTGTGCTGCACGGTGCGCGGCGACCTGGTGGACATGCTCGGCAAACTGGTGACGGAAAAGAAAGGCCAGTTCGATCACATCCTGATCGAGACCACCGGTCTGGCGAACCCCGCGCCCATCATCCAGACGTTTTACCTCGAGCCCGACCTGCTGGACACGCTTCGCCTGGACGGCGTGGTGACCCTCGTGGATTCCAAGTACGCGATGATGCACCTGGACGAGGAGAAGCCCGAAGGCGTGGTCAACGAGGCCCTGGAGCAGGTGGCGTTCGCCGACCGGCTCGTGATGAACAAGACGGACCTCGTGACCGAGGCGGAGCTCAAGTCCGTCGAGGCGCGCGTGAAGACCATCAACAACCTCGCCACCGTCCAGCGCGCGCAAAAAGCGCAGGTGGACCTCGACTTTGTGCTCGGCATCGGCGGGTTCGACCTGGACCGCGTGCAGGACGTGATTGAGGCCGAGCCCGAGCACTCCCACTCCCACTCGCACTCGCACTCGCACTCGCACTCGCACGGCGAGGAGAAGTGCGAGGACCCCGCGTGCGACGACCCGAGCCACTCGCACTCGCACTCGCACTCGCACGGCGACGCGGCGGCGGAGGCGGAGTGCGAGGTGTGCGGCGAGCACGGCCACAGCCACAGCCATCACGTGCACGACGACGCGGTGACGAGCGTGAGCCTGGCGATGGACGGCGAGGTGGACCTCGACAAGGTGAACGACTGGCTGGGCATGCTTCTGAACGACAGGTGGCAGGATCTGTTCCGCATGAAGGGCGTGCTCGCGATCGAGGGGTGCGACGACCGCTACGTGTTCCAGGGCGTGCACGCGCTCTTCGAGGGCATGCCGGACCGCCCGTGGGAAGACGGCGAGGCGCGCACGTCGCGGCTCGTGTTCATCGGGAAGCAGCTGAACAGAGCGGAGCTCGAGGCTGGGTTCGAGGCGTGTAAGGTGGGCGCGGCCGCGGGCGCGGGCGCGGGCGCCGCGTGAGACAGACGCGGAGAGACTAGAGATAGCCCTGACGACCCACTTTCAATTCGACAACAACACATACTAGCTAGCACGCCGCGAAGAGTCACTCGATCGATTGTCGCGCACCCGACCGTCGCGAAACGGCGGACCAGCGTTGGGGAAAAAAAAAAATCGAAGTTTCGTGCGGAAGCGAAAGAGCGCCAAATTGCAGAACCGAAAAACCCTGCGCCCCGTCCTCACACTCGCACGCGCCGTTCGTCCACCCCGACGCGGCATTCGCACTTAACGCCACGCGCACGCACACGTTCACGTGAAGCGAGGCGAACATGGCGGCCCTCCCGACGAAGGCTATGGCCACGAACCCCAGCCAGCTGCTTCCCTCCGAGCTCGTGGATCGGTGCGTGGGGTCGCGCATCTGGATCATAATGAAATCGGACAAGGAGATGGTGGGAACGCTCAGGGGGTTTGACGTGTACGTCAACATGGTGCTCGAGGATGTGGTCGAATAGTGAGTGGCAACCCGCGTGAGCCCGAACGCCGCCTCCACGCGACGCCTGGCGTCCGATCTCGAACGATCGAGGGCATTTTTTTCTTTTCGTTCCCAGCCGAGTCTCCCCGCGCGACGCGAGTTTCGATTCTGACCGTCCCGTCCCCGCGTCTCCGTTCGCAGTGAGATGACCGCCGAGGGGAGCAAGGTGGTCGCGAAACTCGACCAGATCCTGCTCAACGGCAACAACATCGCTTTGCTGGTCCCGGGTGGTAAGCCCGGAGAGGAATAGACGTTGTTTTACCAATAGACTGCACAATTTTACCTTTATTAAAACACCTCCGCTCAGCACTCTTGTCTCGTCGTCGCCAACGCCGCGACGAGCGCGACCGCCGCCGCGAACCACCAGGACGCGGATGCCGCCGCCCTTCCACCCGCCGGCCCCGCGCTGACGAACGGGTAGAACACGTCCGCGGGAAGGGAAGGGAAGATGGGGGGCGTCGCCGGCGTCACGCCCTCCGCGGATGCCTGCTCCATCTCCACGAAACGCACCGTGGACGTGAGCATGAAATCCTGACGCGCGCTCGACGACGCGTAGGGGTCCACGTACGTCCACGAATCGTACACCCATTCCGGTGACACGCGCGAAACGCGCGACTGAGGGTTGTCCATCGTGCCCACCTTCGCGGTGAGCACGTCGAGGTTAACGCCGACGACCACGTTGCTGCACGTGTTCGTGGAGGCGTCCCACGACATGCTCTCCGCGGGCGCGCCGAGCGCGGCGATCTCCGTGGCGCAGTCCGAGTCGTCCGTCGTCGAGCACGCCCGCCAATCCGCGACGTTGAGGTACGACGCGTCCGCCCAGCCCGCCACGACGGCAGTCGCCGCGGAGAGGCTCAAGCTCGCGGTGGAGACGGAGTAGAACAAACCGTCCGTGAGCTGCGCGGGGAGGGGCGCGCCGGCGGTGGGCGCGACGCCGTCCGCCGCCGACGTCGTGGCGATGACGTTCATGTACGCGTCGACGGAGCCGCTCGAGCCGGTGCCTTCGCAGAACGCCTGCAGGCCGGAGAGCGTCAAAGGCACCGCGCACGAAGACGACTGGGACATGCCGAAACGCACGGGAGAATTGAAGTTCGAGCCGCAGTGGCCGTCCAAGCCGGCGGCGGGAACGGGCAATCCGTCCACCAGTCGGGACACCGCTTCCTTCGTGCTCGACGCGGAGGGATCGACGGTGACCGTCCCCGCCATCAACGGCGCGCCCACGACGTATCCCGGAGACCCGCTCTTGGGAATCGCCGTGGAGCCGGACTTGACGAACTTCACCGAGAACTTTTGCCGCAGCGAGTTGGGATCGACGGACGGCACCACACCGGTCCCCGCGTTCGTGATCCACTGCGCGCCTTCCGCGCCGATGGCGTCGGTGTACACGAGCTCGACGCTCACCGCGGAGATGCTCCCCGCGCCGGTGTGCGTGACGGTGAAGTGCGCCTCCGCGACGGCAAACTCGCACACGTCCGTCGCCGCGTCGTACGTCGCCGCCGGTGACGTCACGCCCGTCACCGCCGCGAGGGTCTGCTCGTTCCCTCCGACGCGCGCGCGGTACTTCATGGAACTCACCGTGGGCGCGATGTACGTCGGGGAGCTTCCCTTCGTGTCCGCGACGCGGAGGTTGTTGATCAGGTTATCCGAGCTCAGCGTCGAGCCGGTGCAGGCGGTGGCCAGGTTGGTGAGCGGGACGTCGCACTCCGCCGCATCCTCCTCGATCGCGGAGGGCAGAGGCAAGCCGAACCCCACGACGTTGGTGTACCCGCACACCCCGGAGAAGGTCTTCCCGGGGAGCGTGAACACGTTCCCGGGCGCGCCGGTGGCGGCGATGGTGTCGTTCACGCGGTACAGTTCCGACGCCGCGGCGGTGGCTTTCGCCGCCACCGCCGCCGCCACCGCGGTGGGGTCGGGTCTGAAGAACTTGCCGATTTCCCTCGTGCGCGCGGTGGCGAGATCGTCCGTCGTGGCGAACCCGGGGTCGGTGAAGTACTTCCCGAGCTCGGCGCTGTTGCTGTCCACGATGCACAGCTGCTGCGAGAGGAAAGACATGGACGCCTCGTTGTTCGTCACCACGCTCAGCGTGCTGCTCGACTCGAGGTTCACGCTGGACATCGCCGAAGACGGCACGCAGTAATCCAGCGAGGGCGGCGCCGGACCCTCGTCGAGGCACACCGTGAGCGTGTCATCGTCCGAGCGTGCGGTGAACAGCCCGAGCTCGGTGGACTGCGAACGCGCGAGGAACGTGGAGCGAGCGCGACGGGTCAGCGCGGAACGCGAGCGGCGCGCAGGAAAACACAGATACGAAACGACTCGTTGGCTGACGACGGGGCGAGGAAAAGCGTGGGACGAGGCGTCGGGCGCGTACCGTGCAGTCGGGGTCGCAGCAGCAGTTGCCGTCGCAGGCACCTTCCGTGAGGTCGCAGACGCACGACCCGGCGGAGGTGACCGCGACGACGGTCTCCGACGGGTCAGCCAGGACGTCGTCGCTCCATTCGTCGGTGGTGATGGAGTACACGGGCAGAGCGTTGGTCCCGACCGCGTCCGGGGGCTTCGCCTGCGCTTGGACGCCGGACACCAAGACAGCCAGCGAGAGCACCAGCGCGAGCGCGTGCGCGGAAGCACGCGACATCGTGCCCTTCGGTACGCGCGCCACCTGAGTGTTCGTGAGGAAGCTGCGAGATGCGCTCGCGACTTCGACAATCGTTGGTGAAAAGCTCCACACCAACGGCTTTTCGCGAGACGCGACTATTCGCCCTCGGAGAGCGAGTGCACGCGCGAACTCGACGACGGCGTCGATACTCCCCACGATACGGTGCTTCGAGCTCTCGAATGCACTCGTGCACGGGGTCGTGCGCGTTCGCGTTGTGAGGGCCGGCGCGTCGCCACGCAGACCACGCGTCGTCGCGCCGAACGTCGCTGACATTTTGAAAACGAGTTTCGGCCCGTAGCAATCGAGGGTCTAATAAACCTTGAGTCAGGTGGACGACGGGCACACTTTTCGCCGGCGTCGACTCTCGATTGTCGATTCTCGACCGGGGCGATGAAAAGCGCCGCGCGGTTTCATAAGACGTCTCGGCACTCGCTCTCGCTTCAGATCGCCCTCCCGCGTCCTCAGCGAAGCGAGATTCAAGATGTCCGAGGACACCCTCCCCGCGGCGCACATCAAGCGCCTCGTGAAGCATAAGCTGAATGAGTTGATGGCTGATCTCGGCCCTGATGCCAAGGGCAACAAGCAGGAAGGGAACATCCAGAAAGAGGCGCTCTTCGCTTTCAACGAGTCCGCCAAGATCTTCATCCACTACCTCACCGCCACCGCCAACGACATCTGCCGCGACGGCAAGAGGCAGACCATCAGCGTGGACGACGTGTTCAGGGCGATCGATGAGTTGGAGTTCGGCGAGTTCGCGGAACCGCTGAGGCAGTCACTGGAAGGTACGACACGACGCGCGATCCTCGATGTTTTCCGGTGTGCCCACCGCGGTTTTTCAAACTGCGAGCCGCGAGACTGACGCGCCCCCTCTCGCGTTCGCAGGTTTCAAAAAGAACGCCGCGGCGAAGTCGGCGCAGAGGACAGAGCGGGAGGACAAGAAGAGGAAAGCGATGACGAACCCCGCCGCGGGGGACGAGGACGAGGGGGATGGCGACGACGCCGAGGAAGAACCCGACGAAGACGAAGACGCGAACGACGCCGACGACGCGTGAAACGACGCGCTTGTGACGTACGCGAACGATTCGCGACAAACGACTTTTCGCGCGTCGTCCTCTCGCCTCTATTCACAAAACACGCCTCCATTCACAAAACTCACCCCGTGCGCCACTTGTAGCTGGTCATGGCGCCCTCGAGCGTCTTGATCCGCTTGGTGATCTCGTCCTGCTGCTCCCTGAGTTTGCCGACAACCGCCGCGCGCTCGATGTCCGTCTTGCTCAGCGAGCGCGCGAGCTCCGCCTCCACCGTCTGGTACCGCACCTTCCTCGCCGTCTCCTCCTGCATCACCAGGCTGGACTGCATCGCCGCGCCGCCGTCGTCCGTGTACGAGAACAGATTGTCCCACTTGGTGTCCAGTCGCTGCAGCGCCTGGCGCAGGGGCGTCGCCGTGTACAGCACGCCCGCGCGCTGCTCGACGAGCCCCTCGCGCAGCAGCTTGACCACGGCGCCCTCGACGTCGAAGTCGACATTCAGCCCGAACCGCTTGTGCAGCAGCGTCTCGCACTTGGTGTCGATCTCCTTCAGGGTCATGCTCTTGCCGTTCGCGGACAGCACACAGTACGACAGGATCATCTCCTTGCACTCCTGGTCCTCCATGGACTCCATGAGGTGCATCAGCATGCCCACCTGGCTGTTGTCGCTCTTCTGCTGGATCTCCTTGGCCATCATCCCCGCGTAGCGCGTCTGCGCCGCCATCAGCGCGGTGGCTGACTGCGCCACCTTCCCCCCGAGCACGGAGATGAGCGTGATGATCTCCTTGCTCCACTCCACGCCGGAGATGAGCGTCCACAGGAACGTGCCCAGCGCCACAACCGCGAGGGAGACGTTGATCAGCATGTCCTTGAACCGGACCTGGATGTTGATCTCGGGGAAGATCATCTCCATGTCCGCCATCGGGATGTCGTGGAACGACTTCAACACGAGCGGCCCGGCGCCGCCCGGGCCGGGCTTGCAGCCGTCTTTCGGCTTCGCCATGCGGTACAAAATCACAACCTCCTTGAACGTCGGCTCCTGCAGCTCGTGCGTGCTGAGGAGGTGGCGCAACACCGCGAACGGCGTGGGGAGCAATCGGCGGAGCGTCCGGCGCTCGATAGTCGTCGTGTCGTGCCGCTCCTCCTCCATGGTGCCGTCCTCGCGCACCGCCGCGGAGCGTCGGGGTAAGCCCTCGTTGATGTCCGCGATCACAGGCTTGGGCTTGCCGATGAACGCCAGCAGCGGCTCCATGAGCAGCATCTCCAGCAGCATGTCGATCTTCTGCGCGATGAACATGCCCTTCGCCTTCGCCAAGCCGTTCCCGCGCTTGAAGAGCAACGCGGAATCCGCAAACTGCGTCAAGCCCTGGCTCAGCGCGGGGTTCTGTCTAAGCAGCGTCCCCAGCAGTTCCTTGTCGAACTTGTCCCACGCGATCTCGATCGGCAGGTTGAACATGAAATCCTCCGCCTTCGCCAGCTCCCACTCCGTCTGCGTGAGGAGCGAGAAGTTCGCGTCCGCCATCAGCGAGCAGAAATCCGTGACGAAGTCCACGGACAGATCGGCAAACTCTTTCGGCGAGAGCTGGGTCTCGGTGAGCGCGATGAGCGCGTCGTTCTGTTCTTGCGCCGCCGTGACCAGATCGAAGTTCCGCTTCAGCTTGTCGCGCGAGTCGAGGTACTCGAAGTGGAACAACAGCCGGACCATGCGCATGAAGTCGTTCATACCTTCCTTCTCGGTCTCGGGCATGAGCTCGAGGGCGAGTTCCTGCAAATGGCGCGCGAGGGGTTACGGTGAGCGAGGGAACGAACCGGGGCAGATCGTCGTCGGTGCGTCTCGGTGAGTGGTCCGCGCGTACCTTGATGAAGTTCATGCCCAGCGGGATGAACGCGGAGTTCTTAATCTGCGCGACATTCTCGTTCGGTTCCTGCGGCGGAGAAGGTTCACGATCGGTGTTAGTTCAGAATCGACGATCGACGCAGACTACTGCGGGCACTCGAGACGAAGAAAATGCGAGCGCGGCGGGGGCAGGCACGCACCACCACCTCAGTCGCCATCGTCCTCGATCGCTCCGGAGTCGGCGTGAACACACAGAGCGAGCTGCCAACGCGCGTGTCGCGCGTCGCGGACTGCCCGAACCGAAGAGGAGGCCTGTCCGCGTTCGCCCAGTCGCGGTTTCACGCGAACACCCGAATACGGTCGTGTGACTCGAAGTTTCGTCGTGGTCACAGGTCGACGCGTGCGATGTGAACATTTTTTTAAGATTCGACGTCTAAAACGCGGCGGACGCGCGACCCGCCCGCGAACGATTCAACGCTTCTTTTAGACACGATATGTACGCTCGATAATGTTATACACGCGGAACACCTATGCACACGCCGCTCTCACGCCGCGTCTCCCGCAGCCCTCGGAGGCTCCGTGGGAACCTCCAGCGGGGATTCGAAATCGTCAAACTCGGGGTCGGCGAACGCGTTCATGGGCGCGTACCCTTCGCGGCGCGCGCCGTCCCCGAACCCCGAGTCGAACGACCCTCCCTGCACCCTGCGCCGGTAATACGCGAGCCCGCCGTACCCCAACGCGCCGACGCTCGCGATCCCGATGAGCCACCCGAACGCTCGCCCGACGCGAGCGCCTTTCCCCGGGTCGCCGCGGCCGCGGTGATGCTTCTCCCAATCCTCCGGGTGCCCGTGCTTCTTCTCAAACTCGTAGTCGCCGTCGCCGTCGGCGAAGAAGTCCGCGTCCGCCAGCAGGCCCTCCGGCCCGATGAGCCACCCGAGCACGCCGGTGACCAGCGCGTCGGCGAGGTACTCCTCCACGAACGTCGGCATCACGTTGTTGGCGTTCGAGCCCCCGGGGCACCAGTCGCACGCGTCTCGGCTCAGGGGCTGCGACGCCGAGGGACAGTGGCCGACGAACCCGGGCGCGTCCCGGGGCTGGTACATGTCGCACAGAGGCGTGTCGGCGAAAGCGTCGAACATCTTCTCGAACGAACCCTCGGGGAGCTCGGGGAGGTCGTCGTCGTCGTGCTCGCGCTGCGCCTTCTCCAGCATGTCGATGACCTTCTTGAACTTCAGGTCCTGCCCGCACCCGCACGACGCGGTGACGGCTTCGCAGTACTCCTTGCACGGCGCGACGAGGCCGGTGGCGTTGGCGACGCGGGGTAACAGGCGGTCGATCGAGGGCTGGTAGTCCTGGTCCTTCTGCTTCGCCTCGACGACGTCGCGCAGGAGCGGCAGGAACACCAGCTCGACGTGCGTCTGGAACGTGCCGCACTTCGGGACGGCCTGCGCGCAGTACAGCTCTTCCAGGTTGTCGCGGCACCCGTCGCACATCGGGACGCCCACCCGCTTCGCTTCGTCCCGCAGGTCCCAGGTCGGGTCATCGTCGATCTCCACCATGCTGTCATCGTAGAACGCGCAATCCACCTGCAGGGGGTAGTTGGGGCACGACGCGTGATACGCCGAGCTCGCGCTCAGAGCCTGGCACGACTCGACGCCGCCGAAGATGTTGCAGTTGGCCTCGCCTTGGTCCACCATCTCCTGGCCAAACTCGCGAAGCATCTCCACCTGTACCGGGAAGGGCATGGAGGCGAGGAGCTCGAGGAGATCGAAGGGGATGCCCTCGTAGTCGTCCGACTCGTCGCCGAGGAGCCTGCGGAAGATCGAGGACGAGCGCCGCGAGCCGAAATCGACCGGGGAGGGCGTCGCGTCGCCGCGTCCCTGCGCCTCAGCGGAACAGACGCTCAGGACGAGGGTGGTCACGAGAAGAAATAATCGCAACATCCTCGCGCTTTGTGAGTCCGAACCCATGGCTGCTAGGGCCCGCGCGTCTCGACTTCACGGCTCCGAGGAAGAGATATACGCGTGTCTGAGCTCGCGAGAGAACGTTTGCGCGAGTCCGCTCCGCGACAGCGCGGGAAGAGAGTGCCGACCGAGGGTGAGATCCCCGACGAGAAATCCTCCGGAACGAGTTCGACAATTTTGGCCAGACAAAACTCGAACGAATCCGAGTTCCCGTTGTTGCCTCCGCCAGAGAACACTCCGCGCGGCACGCCGCGGGCGAGGCCGGGAAGGCGCCATGTTCGGCAAGATGCAAAACGCCATGTTCGGCTCCGGGAAACAGTCCGGTCCCGACATGGGCATGGGCCCCCCGGGCGGTGGCTCACCGGTGATGGGCGGGGGCGGAGGGGGCGGAGCTGGAGGCATGGCGCTCACCGCGGACGAGGTGAAGGAAGCGTTCCGCGAGTTCGACCTGGACAAGAACGGGTACGTGGGCGCGGCGGAGATCGCGCACATCTTACAGAGCATGGGAGAGAAGGCGACGGACGACGAGGTGGATGAGATGATCCTCATGGCGGACTTGGACGGCGACGGGCAGGTGAGCTTCGAGGAGTTTTTCAAACTCATCAGCTCGTTTCAAGGGATGCCGCCGCCGCCGAACATGCCCGGTGGGGGCGGGGGCATGCAGCAGATGGGCGGCGCTTTCGGGGCTGGCGCGGCACCGCCGCCGGGTAACCCCGTGCAGGACATGGAATCGTTCCAGAAGATGCACGGGCTGGACAACGACGCGCTCAAGAAAGTGTACAAGCAGTTTCTCGCCGTGGACACGGACAAGAGCGGACTGGTGGACATCAACGAGTTCTGTCGTCTGCTCCGGGTGGAGCGCTCGCCGTTCGTGGAGAGGCTCTTCGGGATGTTCGACACGGACAAGACGGGCACGATCGACTTGAAGGAGTTCGTCGTGGGTCTGTCCAACGTCGGCACGGCGGCGCGAGAGGACAAGGTGAAATTCGCGTTCCAGGTGTTCGACCTGGACGGGTCCGGCACGATCGACGCGGACGAGCTCAAGAAGATCGTCAAGGCCACGAACATGGCAAGCGCGAAGCAGCTCGATCGCAAGACCGAGTGGCTCATGAAGCAGTGCGACACGGACGGGGACGGGAACATCTCGTACGAAGAGTTCGTCAACCTGGCGAAAAAGTTCCCCAACATCGTGTTCCCGGCGTACTCGCTCGCGAGCGGATTAGGCGGCCTGAACAAATGAGGAGGCCCGCGCGATCGATCGTTGTCACTGTACCATCAGCGCACGGAGCGTGAGATCGTCGTTCGCGTTCGTGTGCTATCGGCGTCATCACAACGGACGGTCCCTCGCGCACGGCCGACCCGCGTCTAACGCGTCTCCCGCGCTCCGTAAAAACAGTAAAAACTCTCCCCGCGCGAAATAACCCTTCTTCACTCGGTGCCGAACGCGCGGTCGCCGGCGTCGCCCAAGCCCGGCATGATGTACCCCTCGTCGTTGAGCTCCTCGTCGATCATGGCGGCGTACAGTCGGAGACCAGGGTATTTGTCCGACAGAATCGTCAGCGCGGGAGGGCACGTCACGACGCACACGATGCGGATGTTGCGCACGTCGGCGCCGCGCGCGACGCACTCGTCGATGGCTTGCACCATCGTGCCGCCGGTGGCGAGCATGGGGTCGGTGATGAGGATGCGCTGGCCCTCCGCGAACCGCTCGGGGAGCTTGTTCAGGTACATCTTCGCCTCCAGCGTCTCTTCGTCACGCACGAACCCGAGGTGGTACGTGTTCGTCGCGGGGAGCACCGTCTTCGCCTCCTCCAGGAGCACCAGACCGGCGCGGAGCACGGGCACCACCGCGACGGGCTGCGACGGGTCCACCATCTCCACGTTCGCGTTGCACAAGGGTCCCTCCACCTCGGCCTGGAACGTGGGGAGCCAGTCGCGCGCGCACTCGTAGATGAGCAAGCGTCCGAGCTCGGCGAGCGTGCTGCGGAAGATGGCCGGCGGGGTCTGCACGTTGCGCGCGATCGCCAGCCAGTGGTTGATTAAGGGATGGGGCGGCACGAACACGAGCATCTGGTTCGTGGACGGCGCCTTGCGCGCGGGCGCATCCCCCTCGGTTTCGTCCTCCTCCGAGGCACGCACGCGCACGGCGTGACGCGCACGCGCGATGCGACGATCGCGAGCGCCGCCGGCGCCGGGCGCGCGCTGGTTGCGTCGGTGGGACGACACGGAAGTCGAGGCGTTCTTCGCGACGAGGTGAGCGACGCGCGCGCACGTCGAAAAAGCGGCCATCGCTGCAGGACTGCTCTCGTCCGGGGTTTCTCTCTCGGTGAACGGGCTCGGTCCGGTCGGACGCGAGTGTGTCGACAGCGGCGAGGGCTACGTCGCCGCGTGCGCACGATGAAGTGGAGCCGCGGGGTGCACGAAGCGAACGGGTGATGCGGCTCGGCGCGTGAGGCGCCGGCGCTTCGAGACACTTTCCGTGACGGAGAGCCCCCTACTGGATAAAATATTTTTCAAGTGTTTTCGGGCAGTCAACAGCCTCACCAGTGTCACCGTTTTCGTCATTCTCGGGCGTCGGGGTCGTATCAGTTTTCCGAGGCGCAGACTCGAAGCGCGTCGCGAAAGCGTTTTTACGTTATTGAGCTCCCTTCACATGTACGTACGCGAGTCGGTCGCGCGCGCGTCACATGGTGAGCGTCGCGGCGGCTGCGAGCACCGTCCCGAGCGTCCGGAATCGCGCGATTCCAGCAGCGGCGGAGCTTTCGAACTCCGCGCCGCACGGGTCGTGCGCGGTTCCGCTCATCGCGTACTGCGGGTCGAACACGTCCGAGTACATCGCCTCGACGTCTTCGTCCGACTCCAAGATCGCTAGGACGTCGCTCTCCGTCGCGGTCGTGGCCCACGCGTGGAACGCAGAGTAGAAGGCGTCCATGTCGTCGTGGCCGGAGAAGGACGTGAAGGCTTTTTTCCAGCCTTTGTCCTCCGGGCAGTCGCTGGTCCAGCCGTTCCCGCCGTACCCGTCCCACGGCGTGATGGCGTTCCAGAACCCTTCGGTCGAGCTCTGCCAGAGCGTCGCGCTCGTTTTGTTCGCGTTGTGAATGGCCCAGGCGGTGGCGATCGCCCCGACGTGATAAAACAACAGTTGCGCGTTGACCTGCATTCCGTCAATCAACGTCGCGCCCGCGTTGATCGTCGCAACCGTGTCGGCGGTGCCGCACGGAGTTTCGCCGTCGCACCAGGTTTCTCCCCCCTTCAGACCGGTGGACTGGCCGTGTGGGGAGGCGTAGTACGCCAGGAATCCTTCGATGATCCCGTTGCTGAACATCCCGCCTTCGCTGGTCATCATCCGGCTGTACGACGTTGAGCTCGAGCTCAGCTTTTTGTTCAACAAACAGTCGAGGTGCGTGGCGCCGCCCTCGAGGAGCCACACCGGGGGTTGGTCCCCTTTCATCATCTGCACCGCGTGCGCCATCTCGTGGATCGCGGACGCGCCGATGCGTCTGTCGTCGTCGCCCGACCCGAAGGAGTAATACAGCGCGGCGGCCGTTTCCTTCGTCTGCGAGCAGGCGCACTCGAACGCGCCTCTGCCCTTGTACTGAAAGCCATCGGTCGCCACCTTCCAATTGCCGACTTCTTGGTTGAAATGCGACGTCCCGGTGGCTTCGCTCCCGGCCATGGACTGAAACGATGTTTCCATGGACGCGTACGCGGCGTCGTCGCCTCCGAGCTCGACCACAAACGCGTACGTCGGAGACGCGCCGCCCGTGAAGTTGATCGTCACCTGGTGGCCCTCGTTCAGCGTGGAGATGACATCCGCGCTGATTCCCGAGCTCGGGACCACGGTCGGGGGATCGGAGGAGGCGGCCAAGCCGCTGAAAGGTTGAGGAGGGTTGTTATCGCGCGTGCCGGAGGGGCACGTGGTGTCGGCGGTCGCGGGCGCGAACGCGGCGAAGGCGGCGATCGCCGCGAGGGCGAGCGCAGAGCGTCGGACGCGCATCGTGTTGTGATCAACATGTCTCGTTGTTGACCTAATTTCAAAACTGACCGACATTTCGCAACAAGGGTGCGAAATGGTGCCCGACTGCCAGTGCTGGACTGCTGGATAAAATCTGAAGATCCAGTCCGAGTTGGCAACCGCGACATCAGCTCGTCCGCGCCGAGGCGAGGCGCGCGCGTCGCCTGGACACAATCGCACGCGCGACGAAGGCCTCGGACTCGTCCACGCGGTCGCACACGCACGCGCTCCCGTGCTTCGAGCTCAGCACATCGCCGTCTGCCTCCCCGCGAGCGGATCACGCGCCTCCGATCGTCGTCCGTCGTCGTCGTCCGAAAAAAAACAAACACCATGGCAGCCGTCTCCGCCTCGCTGGTGACCCCCGCGCGGTCGCTCTTCGCGGGCTCCCGTCGCCGCGCGACCACCGGCCGTCGCGCGATGCGCTGCGTCGCCGCGGCCGCGGTCGAGAAGGATAGCGTCTCCCTGGTGCTCCTCGCCGGCGGGGTCGGCAAGCGCATGGGCGCGGACATGCCCAAGCAGTACCTGCCCCTGCTCGGCACGCCCATCGCGCTGTACAGCCTGAAGAAGTTCGCGGAGATGGAGGAGGTGGGCGAGATCGTGGTGGTCTGCGACCCGTCCTACCGCGACGTGTTCGAGGAGTGCGAGGTGTCCAAGCCCGTGGTCTTCGCGCTGCCCGGCAAGGAACGCCAGGACTCCGTGTTCAACGGGCTCTCCGCCGTGCGCGAGGGCGCCGCGCTCGCCGCGATCCACGACTCGGCGCGTCCGCTGGTGGACCTGAAGGACGCCGCGCGGTGCTTCGCGGACGCCATGGAGCACGGCGCGGCGGTGCTCGCGGTGCCGTGCAAGGCCACCGTGAAGGAGGCGAACCCGGACTTGTCCATCGCCAAGACGCTGGACCGAAGCAAGCTGTGGGAGATGCAGACGCCGCAGGTGATCAAGCCCGATCTCCTGAAGCGCGGGTTCGAGCTCGTCAACGAGAAGGGATACGAGGTGACCGACGACGTGTCCATCGTCGAGTTCATGGGGGAGCGCGTGCAGATCACGGAGGGCTCGTACGTGAACATCAAGGTGACCACACCGGAGGACATGTTCATCGCCGAGCGTCTCCTCACCGAGCAATAGAGAAGTAGAGGCTGGCGGCGAGTCGGCGGCGTCGAAGAAGGCGTCGCGCGTCCCGTCGGTTTTATTTTATCATTCGTGTTCACAAAGCGGTTCCGTCCGTGCGCGCGTCGCGGCGCGGGGTCTCTTCTTTCGCTCTGTCGCGCTTGGACATGTCTGTGAGGATTCATGATCGACGCGCCTCTGCACGTCGTCCGGACCGCCGTTTCGGATCTCTCCTCTTTTAGCGATCGTCGAGCGAGCGCGCGTTGTTCTTTTTTAGCATTTTGCTAGTTGTTTGCCGTCTTCGGGTCGCGGAAGGAGCGTCTCGGTAGCGGCGTCCGCGGTGTCCGCGGGGCGCGGCGCGGCGTCGTCGTCGTCCCGCACGCCGAAGCAACACAGGCACAGGTCCAGGAGCAGCATGGCGAGCACGGTTATGATCACCAGCGCGACGACCGTGACCAGGAGCGCGATGACGTCCACGCACACGACCCACGTGGTGACCCCGAACCCTTCGCGCGGGAGCGCCCACGGAGCCTCGTCGCCTTCGCGCGCGCGCGCGAGCGAAAAGACTTCGGCGTAGCGCCCGGGATCCTCCCGGCCGTGGCGGCACGGCCGCAGGCTTCGACGCGGCATGGACGCGAACGCGACGTGCGTCGACGGCGCGAGAGGCACGTCCCATGACATGGGGAACATCGTCTCCACGACGCGTTTAGTGCGCGAAGGCGACTCCTTTTCGCCGCCGAAGACAAAGGAGAAAAAACCCCGGGGGTACTCGTTTTTCGACGACGACTCCCCGCTGGGGACGACGTTCGACGACTCCCCGGCTTCGTCCATGTCCTTCGCGCCGAGGAGCGTCGCGACGTCTCCCATGATGAACGCGGTGGAGGAACCACCGGCGGCGACGTCGGAGGAACCCTCAGAAGCCGCCGCGACAGAGTCGTCCGCCTTGGCCTCCGGGTCTCCCGAGGCGGCGAGCGCGAACGCCGGGGCGAAAAGACTCGACGCGACGGCGAGGTACACGAGTGAGGCGAGGGTGACGGTCCTGGCGAAAGGAGGAGCGTTGTTGAGCGTCATACTTCGGGTTGAGGGAGGAAGAGGGAGGGGGGCGTTTGTGAAGAGGTGGGGAGGGTTGGTGGGTTAGGGTGCGTGGCGCGTCGTCCCTTGTGGGAGACGGAGGGAAGGTGAGACGGGGAGGGAGGGGCGCGGTTCGCACTGTCGTTGTCGAAAGAAAACACCGGTTGGACTTCTTCTCTTCCCGCAAAAAAAAAGGTGGTTTTTTTTAAATGGAAAAAACGCCAAAAACGTATGGGGTCCACCCTGGACGCCGACGCGCGTATCTTCCGAGCCGCGTCGATTTTTGGGACGCAGAAGAGCGCGTTGGATGCGGCATCGCCGGCTCGACGTCCCTGTGCAGAAAGATGGAGAAGAAAGTTATAGGGGGGGCAAAAAAACTGGTTCCCCCGCCGGGATTCGAACCCGGGCCTCGTGAGTGAGAGTCACGTATCCTAACCAACTAGACTACGGGGGAGAGTATTTAGTCAGAACTTTGACATACTCACGGCTGCAAGGTAGTTACCTTGCGTAGTCCGCATTGTGAAATGAATACTTTGGGAATGATGTGACTTCCAAGAAATTCGCGAGA
>ENA-OUOG01000151-OUOG01000151.1-marine-metagenome-genome-assembly--contig:-NODE-151-length-87460-cov-5.049346_pt1 | contig 87460 bp, 79 predicted proteins | sample MGYA00248635_ERZ508505 | MGnify/ENA primary metagenome ERZ508505 (study PRJEB26176, sample SAMN06267871) | marine metagenome | isolation source: Saanich Inlet, British Columbia, Canada | place: Pacific... | reverse complement strand
AATGGATAGGCTCTTTTTTTCGTCCGTCGTAAGAAAGCTGCCATTGGGTCACTTTAGGACTAAAAACTACTTCTAAAGCAAATTTGGAGAGTCGAGCTTCAATATATCGCGAGGCTGCGGCACTATCACCAGTGAGGATATTTCCCCAGTTTCCTTGCATGTCAATCAGCAATTCCTTTTGTCCAATCTGTACCATGGCATCGCCAATACTGGCATCTCCGTGAGGATGGTATTGCATGGTATGCCCAACAATGTTCGCTACTTTATTGTAACGTCCATCATCTAAATCTTTCATGGAGTGGAGAATACGTCGCTGAACAGGCTTGAGTCCGTCTTCAATTGCAGGAACTGCACGTTCTAAAATTACATAGGAAGCGTAATCCAAAAACCAATCCTTGTACATGCCCGTAACCTTGACTAAAGTGTCATTGGCAAAAGACTCTGGTAAATCAGTATGATTGGTTTCGTCCATAGATGGCTAAAATAGTACATCAGACCAATATTTCCCTTGGAATTTTAAGGAAGAAATTAACAATATGCCGTTGAAAATTAAAAATCATTATTTTTGACTCACCTCAAAAATTTCTATCATGATTTTTTTCAACCTAAAAAAAGCTGAATCCCTTTTGAAAAGTGGAAACTACTCCAATCGTTTTGTATTCAATTATTTTTTAATTTTTACGCTATTAACTGTCCTAATTACGTTTGTTAATTTAACAAATAATGGGGGATGGAAATTGGCATTAGAAATTACTATAGCTGTTTTAATCAATCTATTTGGATTATTTTTCCTGTATCGAATCAATGAAAAAGGAGATCAGAAAAAATTCTTAGAACGCTATTTTGTTCTAAGCTTTATCGTCTCAATCAGAGTAGTTGTTTTCTTAATACTCTTTTTGATAGCATTCCAGGTTTTAACTTACGCTGCAGGAAAAATCATTGAAATTGAATCATTTTCTTTTAACCATTTTTTTGGAGAATTTTGGTTTGATTTTAGTCTTGAAATTTTTCTAACCCTAATCATATTTATTTTGATTGGGCGTTCATTCAAACGAGTAGCACAAATAGAAAGTTGATTTTTAGAGTATTTTTTACCCTACCTCCTCCAACAAATCCAGCTCTACTTTTAAGTTGTCAATGATAAAGTTTTGGCGGTCTTGGGTGTTTTTACCCATATAGAATTCCAACAACTGTTCTATGGTTGTGGTTTTATCCAACATTACGGGGTCGAGGCGGATATCTTCGCCTATAAAAAACTTAAACTCGTCGGGTGAAATTTCACCTAATCCTTTAAATCGGGTGATTTCTGGTTTGCCACTTAGCTTTTGAATTGCATCTCTTCGCTCTTGTTCGCTGTAGCAATAAAAGGTTTGTTTTTTATCTCTCACACGAAACAATGGTGTTTGTAGTATGAACAAATGCCCTTCTTTGATGAGTTCTGGAAAAAACTGTAAGAAAAAAGTAATCAGTAAAAGTCGGATATGCATTCCATCTACATCGGCATCGGTAGCAATGACAATATTGTTATACCTCAAATCCTCAAGGCTGTCTTCAATACTCAATGCTGCTTGAAGGAGGTTAAACTCTTCGTTTTCATACACAATCTTTTTGGACATGCCATAGCTGTTCAAGGGCTTTCCCCTCAAACTAAAAACGGCTTGCGTATTGACATCTCTGGATTTGGTAATGGATCCACTTGCAGAATCTCCCTCGGTAATAAACAAGGTGGATTCCAGTCTGCGGTCTTTTTTAAGGTCTGGAAGATGTACTCGACAATCTCTTAATTTTTTATTGTGTAAACTTGCTTTTTTGGCACGTTCACGAGCTAGTTTACGAATCCCAGAGAGCTCCTTACGCTCTTTTTCAGCTTGAATGATTTTCCTTTGAATACTTTCAGCTACTGCCGTGTTTTTGTGTAGATAATTATCCAACTGGGTACTTAGAAATTCTACAATGTAGCTCCTCACCGTAGGCAAACCGTCGCCCATTTCCGTAGAGCCTAGTTTGGTCTTGGTTTGCGACTCAAATACAGGTTCCATGACTTTAATACTAACTGCAGAAATCACAGATTTTCTGATGTCAGAGGCATCGTAATTTTTACCAAAGTGATCGCGTATGGTTTTAACGAGTCCTTCTCTAAAAGCAGATTGGTGGGTCCCTCCCTGCGTGGTATGTTGCCCGTTTACAAAAGAATGGTATTCTTCGCTGTATTGGGTTTTACTATGGGTTAGAGCCACTTCAATATCATCCCCTTTAATATGAATGATTGGGTACAACAAATCGGATTCATTGGTGTAATCCGTTAACAAATCTTTTAAACCGTTTTCAGAAAAGAATTTTTCACCATTCAATTCTATGGTTAGTCCCGGATTGAGATACACATAATTTTTGATCATGCGCTCTACATACTCTAGACGGTATTTGTAATTTTTAAAAATCGCGGTATCGGGAATGAATTCCACCTTGGTGCCCCTTCTTCTAGAGCTCGCTTCTACTGGCAGATCGTCCTTCAAATCGCCAAAATTAAAGGAAGCTGTTTTACTCTGTTTGTCTCGGTTAGATTCTACAATAAAACTTGAAGAAAGTGCATTGACTGCCTTGGTTCCTACACCATTCAAGCCAACCGACTTTTTAAAAGCCCTAGAATCGTATTTCCCTCCCGTATTCATTTTAGAAACCACATCCACCACCTTCCCTAATGGAATTCCTCGACCGTAATCACGAACTTTAACAACATTTTCTTTGATGGTAATTTCTATGATCTTCCCTGCGCCCATGACAAATTCGTCAATACAGTTGTCCAACACTTCCTTAAGTAGAATATAAATTCCGTCATCAGGAGATGAACCGTCGCCTAATTTTCCAATATACATTCCAGGACGCATTCGTATGTGCTCCTTCCAATCTAGGGAGCGAATATTTTCTTCGGTATATGCGGTGTTTTGATCCATAATCTTAACAGCTAAGATACTTGAATCGATTAGAAATGCATCGTCATTCAAAACTAAGAAATCAACAATTCTTAGAAATCTTTTGTTAAAAAGTTATAATTTAGAGTTTTGACACAATATTTAACATTAAACACCAAACTTAAACTTTCAAGACATTTTTATGACATCCAACTCTATTCAAAACACCACTGGTCCTTTATTACACGTTGTTTTCTTTTGGCTTAAAGAACCTAATAATAAAGCGCATCGCGCTGAATTTGAAACTGCCATAAAAAAACTAATCGATACCAATCCTCAAGCCACCGCCAATCATTTGGGCTGTCCTGCAGCCTCTGAAAAAAGAGATGTGGTGGACAATTCGTTTACCTATTGTTATACCATGAGCTTCCCCAGTTTAGAGGCTCAAAACACCTATCAAACGGACCCAACACATAATTTATTTATTGAAGAAGCTTCTCATTTATGGGAACGTGTTGTGGTAAGTGACTCCATAGCTGTATCCTAAAATTATGAAGAATTTTTTTTTCGCTTTATTCATTATCCTATTGTTAACTCAATGCCAAAGTCCTACTCCAGAACTTGAAGAAAAACGTTGGTCAGAAAAGCGAGCATGGGAATGGCACAAAGAAAACGGCTGGATGGCCGGTACCAACTTTAATCCTAGCACGGCTATCAATCAACTTGAGTTCTTTCAGAAAGAAACCTTTGATTTTAAAACTATAGATAACGAATTAAGTTGGTCTGCTGAATTGGGAATGAAGATGCATCGAGTTTATCTGCACAACTTATTGTGGGAACAAGACTCTACAGGATTTGTAAAGCGTTTAAACGCCTATCTCAAAATCTCTGAAATGCATCAACTCAAAACCATGTTTGTGTTGCTGGATGATGTTTGGCACCCAATTCCTAAAATGGGCAAGCAGCCCGAGCCTATTCAATTTGTTCATAATTCGGGATGGGTACAAGCGCCTGGAGCTGAAATTTTAGGGGATTCCCTTCGTCATCATGAGTTGGAAAATTACATCAAAGGAGTGGTGCGTCATTTTAAAGATGATGAGCGTGTCGTAGCTTGGGATCTATACAACGAACCCGACAATGTGGCCAATCAGCCTGGAAGATCTGAACTTGAAGTTAAAGACAAACATATCTACTCCCTAGCCTTACTAAAAAAAGTAGTACAATGGACCCGTGAAATCAATCCCTCTCAACCTTTAACTGTTGGATTGTGGAAAGGAGATCACACCCTTTGGGGAACTCCAGAAAAACTGAGACCTCTGGAGCGCTTTATGGTAGAAAATTCAGACGTAATTTCTTTTCATAGCTACGATGGTCCGGAATTAACAAAAGAAAAAATAGAGGTACTTAAAAACTACAATCGACCACTGCTCTGCACAGAATACATGGCAAGAACCAATGCCAGTACTTTTGAAAGCATACTCCCTATTTTAAAAGAAAATGAAGTACACGCAATTAACTGGGGCTTTGTGGCAGGAAAAACCAATACAATTTTTCCTTGGTCATCCTGGAGAACCGAATTTGATTCGGTTCCGAAAATTTGGTTTCACGATATTTATCGCCCAGATAAAACCCCTTTTTCTAAAGAGGAAATCAGTTTTATCAAAACCACATTGAAGGAATAGAATTTTAGAGGGCTGTTTTTAAATTGTTCTGTGCTTGACGAAAATTGTCAATAGCCACAAAATAATCAGGATCTTCTAAGACGTTGACCTCGCATATTTTTTCTGCTTTTTTGATCAATTTGGTACAGTCAGAAGACAAATGTCTAAGGTGAATATTTTTACCGTTTTTTAGATAACGCTCGGTTAGTTTATTAATACACTCAATAGCAGATTGATCAACAATTCGAGACTCATTAAAATCAATGATAACTTCATCAGGATCGTTTTGCACGTCAAATTTGCTGTTAAATAATTCAATACACCCAAAAAACAGAGGGCCGTAGATTTCATAGTGTTTCACTCCAAATTCATCGATGTGCTTACGTGCGCGAATTCGTTTGGCATTTTCCCATGCAAAAACTAGGGAAGAAACAACAACTCCCGCCAACACTGCTATGGCTAAATCGAAAATTACTGTTAAACCTGTAACCAAAACAATCACAATAACATCAGATTTAGGGACTTTATTGAATACTTTAAAAGTGCTCCAAGCAAACGTACCAATCACTACCATAAACATCACTCCCACTAAAGCAGCAATAGGGACTTGTTCAATTAGGCTTGAACCAAAGAGCACAAAAAGTAATAAAGCCACTGCTGCAACGATACCTGACAGCCTTCCACGACCTCCTGATTTGATATTGATGATGCTCTGTCCAATCATAGCACATCCTCCCATACCACCAAAAAGTCCGTTTAATGTATTGGCAGCTCCTTGGGCGATACATTCTTTGTTTCCATTTCCGTGAGAGTCAGTTAATTCATCAATTAAATTTAATGTCATTAGAGACTCAATCAATCCAATGGCAGCGAGTATGGACGCATAAGGCAACACAAACAACAAGGTTTCCATAGACAAGACTACTGATGGAAAGTGAAATGTAGGAAGTCCTGCTTTAATTCCACTACCTCCGTTGGAAAGAATAAAAGAACGAACCGTTTCTGTTTCTACCCCACTAAAAATTACAACCATTGAAACTACTAAAATCGCTGTTAAAGCCGCAGGGATTTTTTTAGTGACCATAGGTAAAAAATACATAATTGCCATTGTGGCGAGAACTAAACCAATCATGATAAATAAGGAGTCTCCCTGTAACCATTTGCCTTGACTCTTAAACATTCCTAGCTGAGAAATAAAAATGACAATTGCTAAACCGTTTACAAATCCCATCATTACTGAATGGGGTATCATACGCACAAATTTTCCTAGACGAAAAACCCCGGCCAACATTTGTATGGCACCGGCTAAAAGGAGTGTAAAAAATAAGTACTGCAAACCAGCTCCTTCTGAACCGCCCAATACATTCCCTTCTTTGACCAAATGAACCATAACTACAGCCATGGCTCCAGTAGCGCCAGAAATCATTCCTGGACGACCACCAAAAATAGAGGTTACCAGTCCCATCATAAAGGCTCCATAGAGCCCTACTATAGGTGAAACTCCTGCTACAAAAGCAAATGCAACCGCTTCAGGAACCAGCGCCAAAGCTACCGTTATCCCTGATAATATATCGTTTTTTGCACTTCCTCCTGTTGTTTTGTCAATAAGTTGAAAAGGTTTCAAAGGCTTGTTTTTAATAAGTTGCAAAACTAAGCCGATTCATTAGAATAGCCTTGCTTGAGGAAAGAAAATTTATGAAATTAGAAAAGGTGTTTACTTAAAATTTACGAATGGATGAATTCGGTTTAAGAACATATTAAAACATTTACAAAACGAAGGGCAAAATTCTCGCGAGAAAACAGCATGTTGTTTCAACTATTCGCAGATGCATCATTATTCATCCTAATGTTCTATAATTCTAGTCATCACGCCCCTGTAATGAATGAAGGTTTTTTAGAGCGAAACATTCTCTATCGCACAGCATGCTATCAAATTATGAGAAGTCATTTTGAGTATTTTGAAGCCGTTTGAGCAATTAAAAAAATAGCCAGCCAATAGGTTGATAAAATCAATCCGCTGGAGAGAAGAAAGGGGGTATAAAACTTATCAATTGCAATCAATGCGTCTGACAGAAGAAAAAGGGAAACCCCTATTCCTAAAAATTTTACATTTTTTATTTTAGGATTGAAAGCTAACGCCCAACCTTGCCAGCTCATAAGCGCGATCACAATCAGGTAGAGTAAAACGGGATAAAAAAGCGTTGCTAGATTTCCTGAAATTAACAAAAATAATACAGTCGCTATGACCAGTAAAACCAAGGCAGTTTTTGGTTGCCACCTCCATCCCTGACGTTGAATAAAGGCAATAAGAAAAAATAAATGCCCAATTAAAAAAGAACCCAAGCCTAAAACAAAATAGTCCTCAAACAATAAGAAAGAGTCTCCTAACAAACAAAACAGCAGTCCAACACCAATTTGTTTTGTGTAAGCCTCTATACCAACAGCCCTGTAGCGTATTGGAAAAGAAAGAATTAAAATGGTGGTTAAAGGTTTTAATATATAATAAGAACTAAAACCCAAATATGAGGCTGTGATTGCACCAAGCCCAGAGATCAAAATTAAGAATTGTAAAAAGGAAGGGGTTAAGCGCATTTTTAAAATTACACATTAAAACGGAAATGCATCACATCCCCATCCTGCACTGTGTATTCCTTTCCTTCTACACGCATCTTACCGGCTTCTTTTACTTTGGCTTCCGATCCAAAGCTTTCATAATCTGCATAACTGATAACCTCTGCCCGAATAAAACCTTTTTCAAAATCAGTATGAATAACCCCAGCAGCTTGCGGAGCCGTTGCACCCACGGGTATCGTCCAAGCACGAACTTCTTTTTCGCCTGCAGTAAAGTAGGTTTGCTGGTTGAGTAAGGAATAGGCTGCTTTAATTAATTTAGCAGCTCCAGCTTCTTCCAGCCCTAGATCTTCCAAAAACAATTGGCGTTCTTCAAAACTCTCCAACTCATTAATATCTGCTTCTATACTGACTGCTAGAATCAACAGTCCGGCGGACTCGTCTGCGACAGCTGCTTTGACTTTATCTACGTAGGCATTCCCAGACTTTGCTGAGGCTTCATCCACATTACAAACATATAAAACTGGTTTATCTGTAATTAGCTGTAAAGGTTTTACAAACTCTACACGATCATCATCCTTTATCTCAAGGCTTCTGACGTTTTTAGATTGTTCAAGAGCAAGTCGAACAGCATTTAATACTTCTTGTTCTTTAATAGCCTCCTTATTACCTGTACGTGCCGCTCTATTTACTTTTTCAAGCTTTTTTTCGACGGTTTCAAGGTCTTTAAGTTGCAATTCAATATCAATGGTTTCTTTATCTCGTATCGGATTCACAGATGCGTCAACATGAATAATATTGTCGTTGTCAAAACAGCGCAATACATGTAAGATTGCGTCAGTCTCTCTAATGTTAGCCAAAAACTGATTTCCCAATCCTTCGCCTTTACTTGCTCCCTTGACCAAACCAGCAATATCTACAATTTCAACCGTGGCAGGCAAAACCCGTTCTGGTTTCACAAAAGATTCTAGTTTTTTCAGTCGCTCATCGGGTACGTTGACTACACCAATATTGGGTTCAATAGTACAAAATGGAAAGTTCGCGCTTTGTGCTTTCGCATTCGAAAGACAATTAAAAAGTGTGGATTTTCCGACATTCGGTAAGCCTACGATTCCAGCTTTCATATGTAATAATTTTCGGCAAAAGTAATCTTTCTTTTACATTTGAATTTACTAATTCCTAAAGAATAGTATATTAGAACGATGACAAAAAAATATTTAATCATACATGCAGATGATGCTGGCATGGCATGGTCAGAAAACAAAGCCACTCAAATTGGTCTTTTACAAGGATCGATAACTTCTTGTAGTTTAATGGTTCCTTGTCCTTGGTTTTATGAAATGGCACAGTTCTGCCTCAAAAATCCGCAAGTAGATTATGGAATTCATCTTACGCTGACCGGTGAATGGAAAACCTATCCCTTTCGCTCCATTACTCCTGCAAATCAAATCCCGTCATTGGTTGATTCCCATGGTCATTTTTATCCTAAAAGAGCCGCCATAAGAGACGGGGCAGTTTTAGCTGAAGTTTACTTGGAGCTTAAAAATCAAATCGAGTATGCCCTCGCTTTAGGCTTAAAGCCTACACACCTTGATTCGCATATGTACACTTTAGGGGTTCGTCAAGACCTGATTGATCTCTATCAAGATTTAGGGAGGGAATACAAGCTCCCTATAGTTTTAAGCAAAAAACTTATTGCCTACACAGGAGAGTCTCCAATGAATTTTCAATTGCCTGACAAGGGTTGTTGGGAAGCTATTTATATGGGATCCTATGATGAATTTCAAAATCAAGGCTTGGCAAATTTTTACGACCAACTGCTCGATAATCTAGAAGAAGGAGTTTCTTTAATCCTGATTCATCCTGCACTACCAAGTGATGAAATGAAACAAATCACAATTGATCATCCTAATTTTGGTGCCCGTTGGAGGGCTATAGATGCAGATTATTTTACCAGTAAACATTGTCAGAAAAAACTTGAAGAAAACGCCATTGAATTGATCGATTTTAGAAGCCCAAAAATCCTTAATCTTCTGGGTGCATAAAACGCTGCTTTCCAAGCAAGGTGTCTTCTGACTCTACATGATCCTCATCGGGAACGCAACAATCGACTGGGCATACCGCAGCACACTGAGGTTCATCATGAAAACCTTTACATTCAGTACATTTATCTGGAACAATAAAATAGTATTCGTCTGAAACAGGCTCTTGAAACGTATCGCTGTTAACTTGTTTTCCGTTGGGTAAAACTACACCCCCTTTCAACGAAGTTCCATCTTGATAGCGCCAATCTTCAGCACCTTCATAAATTGCAGTATTAGGGCATTCCGGCTCACAGGCGCCGCAATTAATGCATTCGTCGGTAATGATTATAGCCATAGCAAATTTCTTTCCTTACATTTGCGCAAAAATAAGACCTTTAACCTTATTGAACAAAGAAATGACAGCAAACCTAAAACGCTTTGAAGCCCTAGTCAAATTGGGAAATCATTTGCTTCATTTTGATGCTGATCAAGATTCCTATGCTGAACTAAACAATCATGTCACCAAGGCCATGGCAGCCAACGGTTGGTTTACCATCATCAACATCCAAAAAGCATTTTTTGACTGGGGAAGTGCGCTACAAGAATCTAAACTAACATCATGGTTAAGTCCCTATACATTCCCGGCAAATAAAGTGCCTCAAAAAATTGCACTCATTTTAGCAGGAAATATTCCATTGGTCGGTTTTCATGATCTTGTTTGTGTATGGCTTAGTGGCCATAATGCCCTTATTAAATGTGCCTCAAAAGACGAGTATCTACTTCCCTACTTAACTGAGTTTTTAGAAAAAGAAACAGGAGAAAATTGTTTTAGCTACACCAAAGAACCTTTTACCAACTTTGATGCCGTTATTGCAACAGGTTCAAATAATTCAGGGCGCTATTTTGAGCACTATTTTAGTTCCTATCCTCACATTATTAGAAAGAACAGAAATGGAGTTGCTGTTCTTGATGGATCTGAAAGTATTGATGATCTAAAAGGACTCGGCAATGACATTCTACAGTATTTTGGTTTGGGCTGCAGAAATGTCTCCAAATTATACCTGCCGCAAGGTTATGACTTGGATCTTATTTTCGGAGGACTGTTTCCTCATGCTGATATTATCCAACATGCTAAATACGCGAACAATTACGATTACAATAAGGCTGTATTTTTAATGAGTGAGTTTGATTTCTTAGAAAACGGTTTTATCACCCTTAAAGAAGCTCGAGAATTTAGTGCACCAATTGCCTGTGTTCATTATGAATATTATCAGGATATAGAGAAACTCAAAAAAGAACTCATCTCTAAAGAAAATCAAATACAGTGTCTCATATCTACGCTTTCGATTAGAGACGCTATACCCTTTGGAAAAGCTCAAGAACCAGCATTAAATAACTATGCAGATGGCGTTGATACTCTTTTCTTTTTAAACCAACTAGGTTAAAATTCTCTGTTCTAAAATAAAATCCAAACGCTGATTTAACACGTCTCATTAAGCAAGGTTTTTGCTGTTAACAACTCCAGAAAAAAAACAGCTTGAAAACTCTGGAATTAATAATGGATTCACAATATTTGCAGATAAAATTTAACAAACTACAAAACCGCTATGAAACTTCACAATTTTAGTGCAGGCCCTTCTATTCTTCCGCAAGAGGTAATGCACCAAGCTGCCCAAGCAGTAAAAGAGCTTGATAATTCCAAGCTTTCGTTAATTGAAATTTCACATCGCAGCAAAGCCTTTATTGACATCATGGACGAAGCATGCGAACGCGCTTTAAAACTTACGGGGTTAGAAAATCAAGGTTACAAGGCTCTCTTTGTTCAGGGTGGTGCCAGTTTACAATTTCTGATGGCTGCGTATAACTTACTCGAGCACAAGGCAGGCTATCTCAACACAGGTACTTGGTCTGATAAAGCGATCAAAGAGGCTAAATTATTTGGTGAAGTGGTTGAGGTTTCAAGTTCGAAAGATCAAAACTACAACTACATACCAAAAGACTATTCCATTCCTTCGGATTTGGATTACCTTCACCTTACTACCAACAATACTATTTTTGGAACCCAATACAAATCAATTCCTGAGACAGCAGTACCTCTAGTTGCCGACATGAGTTCTGACATTTTTTCTCGTGAATTTGACTATTCAAAGTTTGATTTGTTTTATGCTGGTGCACAAAAAAATATGGGCCCAGCCGGAACAACACTAGTGATTGTTAAAGAATCCATTTTAGGAAAAGTTACTAGAACTATCCCTTCCATGTTAAATTATCAAATTCAGGCAAGTAAAGAAAGTATGTTTAATACGCCTCCTGTTTTTGCGGTTTATACTTCCATGCTCAATATGAGATGGATTGAATCACAAGGTGGAATCAAATCACTTGGAGAAAAAAATGCAACAAAAGCAACTTTAATCTACGGTGAAATTGATCGTAATAGTCAATTTGAAGGCTTTGCAAATCATGAAGATCGTAGCGATATGAATGCTACTTTTAACCTTAAAGATCCTTCTCTAGCTGAAGCTTTTGACGCATTGTGTCAAACTGCTGGAATCAGTGGACTCAAAGGACACCGTTCAGTTGGTGGATACCGCGCGTCCATGTATAACGCGCTGCCAATTGACAGTGTAGAGGTTTTAGTAGATTGCATGCAGGTTTTAGAACAAAAATACTAAGTTATTCGTTTATCAACATCACTTAAAAATACACTATGAAAATTTTAGCAAACGACGGTATATCACAAACGGGGGTTGATGCCCTGACTGCCAACGGTTTTGAAGTCATCACGATCAATGTAGCACAAGAACAGCTTGCAGATTACATTAATTCAAATGGGATTGTGGGACTCCTTGTTCGAAGTGCAACCACCGCTCGAAAAGAACTTATTGACCAATGTCCAGATTTAAAACTTATCGGACGCGGAGGTGTTGGTATGGATAATATTGATGTAGACTATGCCAAGTCAAAAGGACTACATGTAATCAATACCCCTGCAGCCTCTTCTGCTTCAGTGGCCGAATTGGTTTTTGCTCACTTATACGGTGGCGTTCGTTTTTTATTCGACTCAAACAGAAGCATGCCACTCGAGGGAGAAACCAATTTTAAAGGACTTAAAAAAGCTTACGCAAAAGGGGTTGAACTTCGTGGAAAAACATTAGGAGTGATTGGTTTTGGTCGAATCGGACAGGAAGTTGCAAAAATCGGTCTCGGGGTTGGAATGAATGTTATTGCTGCAGATAAATTTATTGATAAAGCTACAATTAAAGTATCCCTATTTTCAGGGAACTCTGTCTCAGAAGAGATCATTACCCAAGATATGGATAGTGTACTTAAAAATGCAGATTTTATAAGCCTTCATGTTCCTGCTCAGAAAGAATATGTGATTGATAAAACCGCTTTTTCTAAAATGAAAAAAGGAGCCGTATTGATCAATGCAGCCCGGGGTGGTGTTGTTGACGAAGTTGCTCTTGTGGATGCTTTAGATTCAGGACATCTTACATTTGCTGCACTAGATACTTTTGAAAACGAACCGAAGCCTGAAATCAAATTGCTTATGCACGATAAAATTTCTCTTACTCCTCATATTGGTGCTGCAACTTTAGAAGCACAGGATCGAATCGGTGAAGAGCTCGCAAGTCAAATTGCAACCTTACTAAAATAAGTTGATTTGTATTTTAATCGCTTAAAGAAAAAGTGGAATATTACTTCGAATTTTCAATTGATCGTAATTTTCATTGTTTTTGCATTAACAGGTTCCATGAGTGTTAGACTCGCCAAGCCTATACTGGATTTTTTTAATGTTTATCCCGAAGCATTTGAAGCTATATGGGGAGGAATCGTACTGTATTGGATTGCACGAATTTTAATTGTTTTTCCTGCATATCAAGTTTTACTTCTAATCTTTGGAACACTCTTTTTTCAATTCCAATTTTTTTGGGAATTTGAAAAGAAAATCCTTAAACGAATGGGGTTTAAACGTTTTTTTAAAGAGGATAAATAAAAACTATTTTAAGAAAGACTTGATCGAATTAGATTTAAGAATTCGTTGCGTGTATCGGTTTCTTTGAAAACACCTCTAAATCCGGAGGTAGTAGTCGTGGAATTTTGTTTTTGTACTCCTCTCATCATCATACACATATGAGAAGCCTCAATTACTACCGCAACTCCTTTTGGCTGAAGCGTATCGTTAATACAATCTAAGATCTGCTCCGTCAATCGTTCCTGAACTTGAAGGCGTCTAGAGAAAACATCCACTACACGCGGAATTTTACTCAATCCAACGATTCTCCCATTAGGTACATAGGCTACATGAGCTTTACCAAAGAAAGGCAATAAATGATGCTCACAAAGAGAATAGAGCTCAATTTCTTTGACAATGACCATTTCATTGTAGTTTTCTTCAAACATAGCTCCTTGAAGAATTTGCTTTGGATCTTTTTCATAGCCTTCCGTCAGAAATTTCATTGCTTTAGAGGCACGCTCTGGAGTTTTCAACAATCCTTCACGAAGTTTATCCTCGCCCAAAAGATGAATAATCTCCTCGTAATTTGTTTTAATCTGTTCGGTAATTGGTAATGTTTCAATATTAAAATTATCGTTCATGTGATTCATTTAAATAATTAGAAAAATAGTTTTTAATTTTCTCCATTTTAGGATTGATCGTATAGGCACAATAAGCTTGCTCTTTGTTTCGATTGTAATAATCATGATGCTCTTGCTCTGCTTGGTAAAAAGGAGTTGCATCTTTAATTTCTGTTACAATTTTATCCTCAAAAACGTTTTCAATGGTAAGTTGTTTGACAACAGCTAGAGCCACTTCTTTCTGTTCGTTATCTGTGAAATAGATTCCTGAGCGATATTGTGTCCCAACATCATTTCCTTGGCGGTTTAAAGTTGTTGGATCGTGAGTGTTGAAAAAAATCAACAAGAGGTCCGCTAACTGAACCTGACTTGTGTCGTATTGGATAGAAACAGCCTCGGCATGCCCTGTCCTTCCGGTGCATACTTCACGATAGGCTGGATTCTTTATGGTGCCGTCAATATATCCAGGAACTACTTCTAGGACTCCTTTAATACGTTGATAAATTGCCTCCGTACACCAAAAACATCCTCCTGCTAAAAATATAGTTTTGATCAACTTTCGACATAATTTGTTAAACAAAGATATGAAACTTCACTGTTTTTTACAATTAAGTTTAAGTAATATTTAGAAAAATAAGGTATTCTGTCGAGATAAATAAACAATTGTTTAATCTTGAGAAGAAGTATGAATAGATGGATAAAAAAAATTAAATTTGAAACTGTTTATGAAACCATTATTGCAAGCTGTTCAAATTTCTAAAAACTACGGAGCTCTCTCTGTTTTAAAATCTATTGATCTTGAAATCGGAGAAGAAGAAATTGTTACAATAGTAGGTCCTTCTGGTGCAGGTAAAACAACGCTCCTTCACATTTTAGGAACTTTAGACCAACCGAATTCAAGTCCTGAGAGTCATGTCTATTTAAATGGAACTGACACAACTCGTTTAGGCGATAAAGAACTGTCAAATTTCAGGAATCAGAATATGGGTTTTATCTTTCAGTTTCATGAATTATTACCCGAATTTACAGCATTAGAAAATGTATGTCTCCCCACATGGATTGCCAACAGCGAACCTAAGGAATCTGAAGAAAAGGCATTGGGTCTCTTAGCACGCCTAGGAATAAAAGATCGTGCAAACCATAAACCTACCCAACTCTCTGGAGGAGAACAGCAACGAGTAGCTGTAGCACGAGCTTTAATCAACGAACCAAAAATTATTTTTGCTGATGAACCCAGCGGAAATTTAGATAGTGAAAATGCTGATCAACTGCACGATTTGTTTTTTGAATTACGCAAAGAGAAACAATGCAGTTTTGTAATTGTAACCCACAACAAAGATTTGGCAAAAAGGGCAGACCGAAGTATCAGTATCATTGACGGAGCAATAAGAGCGTGAACTCAAAAGAACTTAAAGATTTTTTAGATCACAAAGCTGCCACCTATGAGAAACCGCACTTTCTGGAACATGATCCGATTCAGATTCCTCACCTTTTTAAAAAAAAGGAAGACGTGGAAATTGCAGGTTTTTTAGTTGCATCTATTGCTTGGGGAAACAGACTCAGTATCATAAAAAGTGGAAACCGCATGCTTGAATTGATGGGAAACGACCCCTACCATTTTGTAATGCACCATACAGAAAAAGATTTAGTCCCCTTTTCCAGCTTTGTACATCGCACCTTCAATGGGTCAGATTTCATCTATTTTGTTAAAGCATTGAAACATATTTACATTGAACATCGAGGACTTGAAGCCGCTTTTTCAAAAGTCTCAAATGCTACACGGCTGGATGAAAACATTCATCAGTTCAGAAATTTATTTTTTGAATTGGAGCATGAAAAAAGAACTGAAAAACATGTTGCTGATCCATTGAAGGGTTCTGCAGCTAAACGCATCAATATGTTTTTACGCTGGATGGTTAGAAACAATAAAAATGGAGTTGATTTTGGGATTTGGAAAACACTCCCTCCCACAAAACTTTCCTGCCCACTTGATGTCCACAGCGGTAACGTCGCTAGAAGTTTGGGCCTGCTCAAACGCAAACAAAACGACCAAAAAGCAGTTGAAGAATTGGATTTAACTCTTAGAAAATTCGACCCTTTGGATCCTGTAAAATACGACTATGCTTTATTCGGTCTGGGAGTATTTGAGGGGCTTAAATAAAAGCTTACCCATGATATTTGTAAAGCTCCTACCAGAAAACTACCTTTAACACAAAACCCCTTAATGCTAAAATCTTTGTTTAAAAATATTGGCCCAGGACCATTTGTCGCAGCAGCATTTATTGGACCTGGAACGGTTACTCTTTGCACCTTGGTTGGAGTTGAGTTTGGGTTTCAATTACTTTGGGCTATTCTTTTATCCATTTTAGCAGCTATCGTACTTCAAGGCATGGCTGTACGTATTGGTATATTAGGTCAAAAAAGTATCATTCAGGTACTTCGAGAAGAAATCAAAATTCCATGGATTCGCTCTTTTATTCTGATCCTTATTTTTGGTGCCATTATGATTGGAAATACAGCCTACGAAGCAGGAAATATAAGCGGTGCAGCCTTGGGCTTAGAAACCCTGATAGGTGGTTTTAGCATCAATACCGATTTGTTTAACCTAAAATTTTACCCGCTCTTTATTGGCTTTTCAGCTGCGCTATTACTTTGGATTGGCAAATACAAGATATTGGAGCGAAGTCTTATTTTTTTGGTAATCGTGATGAGCCTTTCTTTTTTAATTACTGCCCTCGCCACTGGTCCCTCTATATTTAGTGTTTTTTCTGGTTTGTTTAAATTCTCAACTCCTCCAGATAGTTTACTCAGCATTATTGGTTTAGTAGGAACAACCATTGTGCCCTATAATCTCTTTTTACACACTGAATTAGTACGAGAAAAATGGTCCACAAAGGAAGATTTACCTTACGCACTTAAAGACATGTTTATTGCTCTCGGTTTGGGTGGATTGATCTCTATGAGTGTTATCATTACTGCTGCGGGTGTAGAAGCAACTGAAATAAATAACGCTGCAGATTTGGCAATAGGTCTGGCGCCAATTTTTGGTGAATCAGCGAAGTATTTACTTTCCATTGGACTCTTTGCTGCTGGTATTACCAGTTCCATTACAGCTCCTCTTGCAGCTGCCTATGTTGTTTGTGGATGTTTTGGTTGGACCACTGATTTTAAATCACGTCCTTTTCAACGCAGTTGGGCAATTGTAATTTTATTTGGTACCCTGCTTGCATCTACTGGATTAAAATTCATTCTGATCATTCAATTTGCACAAATAGCGAATGGCATTTTATTACCCATAATAGCAGCCATTTTACTCTGGATTATGAATAAAGCTGCCTGGCTTGGAAAATCAAAAAACACCAGTATTCAAAATTTACTTGGGTTCACTATTGTAATTATTTCCTTATTTTTAAGTGTGCGAACTCTGGGTTCGGTTTTTCAACTTTTCTAATGGCACTCAATTATAACATAAATGCAGATGTAGGCGAAGGCATGGGAGATGATACCGCCCTTATGCCCTTAATTCAGGCCTGTAATATCGCTTGTGGTGGACACGCTGGAAGCAAAACTGAAATTCAAAAAACCGTTGAACTTGCTACAAAAAACAACATCTTGATCGGTGCACATCCCTCCTATCCTGATCGAAAAAATTTTGGAAGACATTCGTTAAATCTTAGCAAAGAATCACTCTCTCAAAGCATTGAGGAACAGTTATCACTCCTTCTTGACCAATTGCATTTAGAAAAACTTCATCATGTTAAACCCCATGGTGCGCTCTACCACGATTGCAACAGCAATAAAGAAGTTGCAAAAACAGTACTTAACGTCATAAAATCAAAATGTCCCAATGCAGTAATTTTCACCCCTCCAAAAAGTGTTTTAGGTATGCAAGCTCTCAAAATGGGGTTTATCGTTTGGGCTGAAGCATTTGTAGATCGAGCCTATCAAGACAGCGGTCAACTGGTGCCGCGTACAGAGAATGATGCAGTACTTCGTGAGCCAAAACAACTATTCAAACGTTTTGAAAACCTCATTCAAAAAAAAGGTGTTTTTTCTATAAATAATAATTGGTTGTCACTCAACGCTAAAACATTTTGTGTGCACGGAGATCATCCAAATGCAGCTAAGTATTTAAGAGCGGTACTGGAACATTACAAAAAGATTCATTCCAAACCATGACAAACGGACAACCTTTTCGTTTTTTTATGATGCACCCCAAAATAGTGATTTTAGAGTGGGAAAGCGAACCCAGCGATTTACTTTTAAGCGAATTGATCAGCTTTCAAAAAAAAATTTTAAGTCAAGTAAAAGAGGTAATCCAAATTACACAGGGCTACTGTTCGCTAATGCTCTTCCATAAAAATAAAATTGATAATATCGAGGATTATCAAGTCAGACTTCACCGTCTTTACACTTCTAAATATAGATTTACTCACAAAAAAGGGAAACTCTGGCAAATACCCGTATGCTATCATGAGGACTATGCTCCAGACTTAAAATCACTGGCTATTCAGCTGAATTTAAGCCCCAAAACCTTGATTGAAAAGCATTTTTCAGCGCAATACCAAGTCTATTTTATTGGCTTTTTACCCGGTTTTTTATATCTGAATGGTTTACCTGAGGCTCTCAAAATCCCAAGAAAAGAACAGCCTAATCCTCATGTTCCTCGAGGTAGTGTTGCGATTGGAGGTAAACAAACGGGAATTTATCCCATGAATAGTCCCGGAGGTTGGTACATTATTGGTAAAACTCCCTATTCTTTTTTTGATCCCAATAACAAAGAACCTTGCTTTGCTCAAGCAGGAGATGCAGTTCAATTTCAATCCATTTCCAAAAAAGAATATCTAAAATTAGAAGAACAACGTATAAAAGGATCCCTAAAAATTAAGCCCTTATGATTGAAGTTCTGTATCCTGGTTTACACAGTAGTATTCAAGACTTAGGTCGTTTGGGTCAACAATCATTAGGTGTTCCCATTGGGGGTGCAATGGATCAAAATGCAATGCATTGGGCAAACCGCTTACTAAATAATCCAAAGCACAGTGCCGTTCTTGAAATGAGTTTTAAAGGACCTAAACTGTTGTTTCACCAATCAACAACCATGGTTTTAGCGGGTGCTGATATGAATGCCCGACTCAATGGACTCCTCATTCCAAGCTACAGCACTATTGAAATTAAGGAAAAAGACCTGCTAGAATTTGGTAATGCCAACCGTGGAAAAAGAACATACATGGCTGTTGCAGGAGGCTTTCAAACACCCGAAATATTAGGGAGTCGAAGTCAATTTGAAGGCATCACTGCCGAACCAATGCTGAGTAAAACCAAACTCATTCCCTTTGATGTGATGAAATTTAAACCTTCTAAAGGCGCGCGAATAAGTCCTCCAAAAGCAGCTTCAAAAGAAATCATTATTTCAGTTTATCAAGGACCAGATTTTCATCTACTTCCTGATAAAGCAAAAAACGAACTTCGACAAAACAACTTTAGCATTTCAATCAAAAACTCCCGTATGGCGTATGTTTTAGAGGAAAAGTTAGTACATCAAATTCCTTCAACCTGGACAGCTCCTGTCATACCTGGTACGGTTCAATGTACCCCAGACGGTACACTAATTGTGTTGATGCGTGATGCACAAACTACTGGAGGGTATCCACGAATTCTACAAGTCAGTGATGATGGACTAAATTGTTTAGCTCAAAAGTCAACAAAAGACTCTTTTCAATTTCAGCTCAGGGCAGTCTGATATTCCCAAAATTGTTTTTACTTTTGTACGGATCATACTTAAATGAAGATACTTCTAAAAAATGCAACCTTAATTCACGAAAAGAGTCCTTTTCACAATCAAAAAAAGGACGTTTTGGTTGTCGATGGAATACTTACCCAAATAGAAGATCAGATCACCGAAGAAGATGCAATACATATAGCGCTTGAAGACCTTCACCTTTCATCAGGTTGGTTTGACCCTTGTGTTTCTTTTGGAGAACCCGGTTATGAAGAGCGTGAAACTTTAGCCAATGGTTTACTTACTGCTGCTAAAAGCGGCTTCACACAAATTATACTAAACCCCGATACCCACCCTTCATTAGATTCGTTTACAGATGTTAGTCACTTACTCCAACAAGCTCAGAATCAAACTACCGCCTTACACATTAGCGCTTCACTATCCCAAAATTCTCAAGGAGAAAACCTAGCGCCTTTGTTTGAAATGCACAGAGCCGGAGCCATAGCCTTTGGTGATTTTAATCAAACCTTAAAAAATCCGAATCTATTGCGCATTGCATTGGATTATGTGCAAAGTTTTGACGGCTTGATTCAAGCTTATCCATTAGATTCCAACTTGAGTAACAATGGACAAATGCACGAAGGAGAAGTCAGTACAAATCTAGGGCTAAAAGCCATTCCCCACGTAGCAGAGACCACTAGTTTGGCACGAGATATTCAATTGTTGGAATATACTCAAGGTAGAATGCATATTCCCTATATCTCAACTGCTACGAGTGTAGAATTGATCAGAAATGCCAAGAAAAAAGGATTGAATATCAGTTGTGGAGTCCCTATTGCTCATTTGCATGCCACAGAAGAGAACTTGATGGACTTTGATGCGAACTTTAAAATTATTCCGCCCCTAAGAAACAGTAAAGATCAGCGGGCCCTTAGAGAGGGGCTTCTGGACGGCACCATCGATATGGTGACCAGTTTACACCAACCTTTAAACCCCGAACTGAAAGACTTGGAATTTGTTCGTTCCAAAGAGGGTAGCATTGGCTTAGAAGCGGCATTCGGTATTTTACTCAATTATTTTCCTCTAGATAAGACGATCTCTTTTTTGACCCGAGGTAAAGCCGCTTTTAAAATTAAAAATTCTGGTTTTAAAGTTGGTTCTACAGCCGACTTTACCTTCTTTTCACCCAAAGGAAGCAGTACCCTTGAAAAGACCCATTTACACTCTACCTCTAAAAATTGTCTCTTTTTAGGCAGTACAATTAAAGGGACTGTTTACGGTAGCCTAAGAGGAGATTCCGTTCAACACAACGACTAATTCAACCAACATGCTAGAATACCGCATTCAAAATGCAACTTCATCTGACAAAGAAAACACCCCAGCTATCATTTTGATACACGGTTATGGAAGTAACGCTGATGATTTATTTAGTTTTGCTCCCTATCTTCCTAAAAATCATACCATTATCGCTATTCAAGCACCACTTACTTTGAGTCCAAATAGTTATGCGTGGTATCCATTGCAGATGGATCCTTCCGGAGCAATTACCTCCGAGCTTGAAGCAGCTTGGAGTGCCGTTCAATTGATTATTGACAACATCATTGAACTGGTTAAAATACACAAACTTGATGCTGCAGATATCAGTTTATTAGGCTTTAGCCAAGGAGCCATATTAAGTTGGGCAATTGCATACCACCATTCAGACAACATAAGAAGAATAGTTGCCTTAAGCGGAATGGTACACGAAAGTGTCAACACTAGTGAAGCACCGAAATTTCTCGCCTATTCGAGCCATGGCATAAATGACCAAGTGATTCCAATCAGTCAACCCAGAAATACTATTGTTCCTTTAAGTAAGCAATACAAACAGATCAGTTATCACGAATACAATGACGGCCACACTGTCTCACAAGAAAATTTTAATCAATTTATCGCTTGGTTAGAAAAAACTAACCTATAGAGGATTGACAACGGATTTCAAAAGATTAAATTCAAATCCTTTTGATGCTTTTTTATAAGTCAAAAAAGCCTGCCCTTTACTTTTAGTGCTTCGGAACCCAATCAATACCCAGTCTTCATTGACCAGTTGAATATTATCGATTAAAAAGCGTTCTCCCTGAGGTAAGTCTTGAATCAAATTCTTTAAGTCTCTGTCATTATTGAATGATAATAATGCAATATTAAGGGCTTCGGACGTTTCAGTATCCCCCTCAAAAGTAAAATATTGCTGAACGGAAAGTGTCTTTTTTAAATTAGATAAAGAATCTTTTAAACGAAACTGTAAGCTGTTTTGATTCTGTATTAGTCGGTCTTGATGATTTAAAATTTTATTGGTATTGATCAACTGAAAAAACAGGATAATACAAACAAACAGAAAAAGGTAAAAAACGATTTTAAATTTCATAACTCAACTAGAGGTTACCATTAAAGTGTCGTAGGCTAAAAATACGTTAGGGGGTAATATTTTACTTACCTCATCATGAAAACCCATCAGGTGGCTAATATGGGTTAAATAAGCCTTTTTAGGGTTGATTTTTTCGATCATTTCCAAGGCCTCTTCCAGGTTTAGATGGTTGGGGTGTGATTCCGTTCGCAAAGCACTCAGTACCAAAACATCCAAGTCTTTAAGCTTTTGATGTTCTTCTTCCGAAATAGTCTTTACATCCGTGAGGTAACAAAAATTATCTATTCGAAAACCCATTACTGCCAATGTATTGTGATATACTTCAACAGGAATAATAGTTTTATCTTTAAATATAAAGGACTCTTGGCTAGTGATTTCATGCTGGTCAACAGAGGGTGCTCCAGGATATTTATTTACGGAAGAAAAAATATATCCAAACCGCATACTTAGATTGTCTAAGACACGTTGACTTCCATACACGGGAATGTTCCCTTGTCGGAAGAAAAAAGGACGAATATCATCCAAACCTGCGGTATGATCTGCATGTTCATGGGTAAACAAGATACCGTCCAGCTGAGTACAGTCAGTACGTAACATCTGCTGTCTAAAATCTGGTCCACAGTCAATGACTAGATTGGTATTTTTCCATTGAATTAAGACGGATACACGGAGTCGCTTGTCTTTGGAATTATCACTCAAACAAACAGGATGCGTACTCCCAATGACAGGGATTCCTTGTGAAGTTCCAGTACCTAAAAAATGAATTTTTAACATCTTGAAACAAAGGTACCGTTTTGCTTTTTACATACCATGGAACTTTGTATTTTTGAAATAACAAATAAAAGATGAGCGTCACAATTAAAGGAGATCATGGTTTTGATAACAAACCATCCATTGAAGCCAAGGCGCTTCGGATCAATCTCAACCCTTATATTTACGGTACTTTTGCTGAAATTGGTGCAGGACAAGAAGTTGCACGACACTTTTTTAAGGTTGGAGGTTCCTCTGGAACCATTGCCAAGACCATCAGTGCCTACGACAAAAACTTCAGTGATACCATCTATGGAGAAGAAGCCGACGGCCGCTATGTGACCGAAACGCGTTTGGATAAAATGATGTCTCACGAAATGCATTTGCTTAAAAAGCGAATTCCCAAAGCAGAGCAGCCAAATAAAATGTTTTTTACCCTTGCCAATACCGTAGCAACTATCGATTTTGCTAAAAAATTCAAAGGACACGGTTGGATGGGTATTCGTTTCCAGACCGATCCAGAAGGACCCTATAATCAAATCGTACTTCACGTTCGTTTCCACCAAACTGAAGCTCGATTGCAACAAGAAGCTCTGGGCTTTATGGGAGTAAATTTAGTCTATGGCGCTTTTTACAAACATCACAATCCAAAAAAATTGTTGCGTTATCTCTATGACAGTATCGACAATGACGCCATTGAAATTGATACCATCAATTTTTCGGGACCTCAGTTTGAATCAGTTGACAATCGCCTGATGAGTTTACAACTGATCCGAAACGGCATGACTGAAGCTGTCATGTTTGATTCCAGCGGAAACAATATTCTCCCCGCTCGTATTCTATATAAAAAAAATATCCTCGCTTTACGTGGAAGCTTTCGTCCAGTGACCAAGGTCAATATCGATATGTTAGAAAAATCCTATCAAATTTTCACTAAAGAGGCGAATGTTGACGAAAACAAAACCGAAGTCATCTTTGAAATTACCCTCTCCAACCTTAGGGCACAAGGCGAAATTGACGAAAAGGACTTTATGGACCGTGCCAAACTGCTCTGTTCCCTTGGACATACGGTCATGATTTCAAATTTTAAAGAATACTATCGTTTGGTAGACTATTTCTCTCATTACACCAAAAAACAAGTGGGTCTTGCTATGGGAGTGAACAACTTTGTTGAAATTTTTGATGAACAGTATTATCAAGATTTAAGTGGCGGAATATTGGAAGCTTTTGGGAAAATGTTTTACAACAACTTAAAAGTGTACCTCTACCCCATGCGTAATCAAGAAAATGGAACGATCACAGATAGTAATAACCTAAAGCTTCATCCGCGTATGAAAGACTTTTATAAGTTCTTTAAATACAACGGTAAAATTGTGGATATTTTCGATTATGAAAGCAGCCACCTCAACATTTTTTCCAGAACCATTCTTCAAAAAATTAAAGCAAATGAGCAGGGCTGGGAAGAAGATCTTCCAGTGGGGATAGCAGAAATGATCAAAAAGAACCAAATGTTTGGGTATCAAGCCTAAATTTTAGTGACCGTTTTTCAATTCTATCTGTTTTTTATACATTTAATCTTTCCGAACCCAAATCTGTAGTTGATATCGTTTTCGCAATATGCGATTTAGGGTTTGAATCAATTTAATTTTAAACCCAATCTTATGAACTCAACACTTCAACTTACCCCCTTATCTTTAGACTATCTGAATCAAACCCGTAAATGGACCTATTTTTTATCCATCATCGGTTTTATTTTTTGTGGGCTTCTTGCTATAGCTGGCCTATTTTTTGGTTCGATCATGACTTCTTTAGACCATTTTACCTCAGAATTTACTGGTGGCAGTTCCATGGCAGCTTTAGGCTCTGGTTTTCTGACTGTTTTTTATCTTGCCATTGCCTTTTGATTTTTATTATTTACCGCTACCTCTACCGTTTTTCTGTTCATTTAAAAACAGCCTTAGCGTCTAATGAAAACATTGCTTTGGAGGATAGTTTTAAAAACTTGAAATCTTATTGGAAAATCACCGGCATCATTACAATCATTGCCCTAGTATTTTATGCTATAGCGTTTCTTTATGCACTAATTGGAATCTTTGCAGCTGGTACCATGGCTTCCTATTATTAAATTATTCGTGCTTCATTTTTTTCCTAGGATTAAAATACATGTCATTCGTGACCAAAACAAAACGCTACTTAATTTCTTAAGTAGCGTTTTTATTGATTTTAAAAAGAGTTTTTACCTACTCTAAAATCTGAGCTGCGTGTTCTTTGGTCTTGACCTTGTCAATGACCCGTTCCACAACCCCTGATTCGTCTATAATAAAGGTTTTACGATGAATACCATCGTATTCTTTACCCATAAATTTTTTGAGCCCCCAAACCCCAAAGGCATTGATGACTTCTTTTTCTGTATCTGCTAAAAGCGGAAAGGGAAAATCAAATTTATCGACAAAGTTTTTTTGTGCCTTTTCCGTATCAGCGCTTACACCCAATAGTACATAGCCTGCTTTAGTGAGTTCTGCATAGTGATCTCTAAGATCACAGGCTTCAGCAGTACAGCCAGGGGTATTGGCTTTAGGGTAGAAAAAAACAACGACTTTAGAGCCTTTATACTGCTCTAAAGATTGAGAATTTCCCAAATGGTCGTTTACGGTAAATGGAGGAACTTTATCTCCTACTTTTAATGTGATCATAATTCATAGCGTTTTGTATTTTCGAAGATAAAAAATCTCCATGACAAAAAAAGAAAAAGTATCCTTTGCCATCGAAACCTTGGAGAAATTGTATCCTGAGATTCCGATTCCTTTAGACCACAAGGATCCATACACGCTATTAATTGCAGTACTTCTTTCGGCACAAAGCACTGACGTTCGTGTCAATCAAATAACTCCTTTACTTTTTGCCAGAGCTTCCACTCCCACTGAAATGATCAAGTTATCTGTAGAAGAAATTCGCGATATTATTCGTCCTGTAGGCTTATCTCCAATGAAATCAAAGGGGATTCATGGCTTGTCAAAAATTTTGCTGGAAAAGCACAACGGATTGGTTCCTCAAGATTTTGAAGCCATAGAAGAACTTCCAGCCGTGGGACATAAAACAGCAAGTGTCGTAATGGCACAAGCCTTTGGTGTACCTGCTTTTCCAGTAGATACTCATATTCAGCGTTTGATGTACCGCTGGGGGTTTTCAAATGGAAAAAATGTAGTACAGACAGAACGAGACGCCAAACGACTATTCCCTAAAGAGAAATGGAATGATTTACATTTGCAAATTATATGGTACGGACGTGAATACAGCCCTGCTCGAGGTTGGGATTTAGAAAAAGACATTATTACCAAAACAATTGGAAGAAAGACGGTGCTAAACGCCTATAAAAAATAGACTAGTTTTTGAGTAAGTCTAAAGCTTTGGAATCTTTCTTCTTGTTAGAGTACGCTTTTGAAAATGCCAAGATACGGTCAACGACGATTTTTCGTGGTTGATCAGTTTTTGGCTCCAATGATGTTTTTGAAGAGTAATTTTTTGCCATAAAAGTTGTATTGCATTTAGAACGGCAAAAAGGGAAAAAAATTGCTAGAGGCTTAAAACAATTTGATTTTCATCAATTAATTTTCTTAAGTTAATGATGGCATAACGCATTCTGCCTAATGCGGTATTGATGCTCACATTAGTATTCTCTGCAATTTCTTTAAAGCTCATATCGCGATACAAGCGCATAATCAAGACTTCTTTTTGATCTTCAGGTAGTTCCTGTACTAATTTCTGTAAATCTTTGACAACTTGATCCTGAACCATACCGTGCTCTACGTTGGGTGAATTGTCTGATATGAACTGAAAAATATCAAAATCTTCAGTATTTTTAACTTTAGGCATACGGCTGTTTTTTCTAAAAAAATCAATCACCAAATTGTGAGCAATACGCATGGTCCAAGGAAGAAATTTACCTTCCTCATTGTACTGTCCTCCTTTGAGGGTGCGAATAACTTTGATGAATGTATCTTGAAAAATATCTTCCGCAGTATCACGATCTTGAACTTTAGAATTGATGAAATTAAAAATTCTTGCTTGATGTCTATTGATAAGTCGTTCCAAGGCAATTTCAGAGCCTGAAAGGTATTGTTGAACTAATAAGGAATCTGGTGTTAAGGTAGTAGCGTCTGTTTTCATAAATAAAATTACTAAGGCTGTTGCCGTTAAAAAAAACCGAAATTTTTATAAGTAATTTTATTTTATACGCATCTATTTTGCTTCACAAATATACATATTTTATTTAAAGTGATTATCATTTAACATTTTAGCTATAAAAACGACCTTTTATTTTAGACATATTCTCTCTTAGATCTATTACCAAACTCGAAGGATTTCAAGCTTAAAAATTGTAAATTACCCCCCTTTTAAAACCGCTATGAAAAACATTTTGGATTCCGATCCGAAACAGAATATCATCATTAAGGGAGCACATCTGCATAATTTGAAGCATGTAGATCTCGTCATACCCCGCAACAAAATGACCGTTATGACTGGTCTATCTGGCTCAGGAAAGTCTTCCTTAGCATTTGATACGCTTTATGCTGAAGGCCAAAGACGTTATGTAGAAAGTCTTTCTTCTTATGCTCGTCAGTTTATGGGTCGATTGAGTAAGCCCAAAGTGGATTTCATCAAAGGACTAGCTCCGGCTATCGCTGTAGAGCAAAAAGTCAATACCTCTAACCCACGATCCACAGTAGGAACCAAGACCGAGATTTACGACTACATTAAATTATTGTACGCTCGAATTGGAAAAACCTACTCCCCTATTTCCGATCGGGAGGTTAAAAAAGACACAGTAACCGATGTTGTTAGTCAAATTAAGCAGCTCGAAACTGGAGCGAGATTGTTACTGCTTTCTCCCGTAAAAAAGGACGGTGATCGCAGCACAAAAGACAAGATTAAAATTTTTATTCAGCAAGGTTTTGCACGTATTTATAGCCAGGGTAAAACCCTTTCACTAGATGGCTTAAAGGAAACTCCTAAGGGAACGTTTGATTTGGTCATTGATCGATTGGTAATTCGCCATGAAGAAGATTTTTACAACCGCATAGCTGATGCTGTTGAAATGGCGTTTTATGAAGGGAAGGGCTATTGCTCTTTATTACAGCTGAGTGACGAAAAACGATTTGAGTTTTCAAATAAATTTGAGCTGGACGGAATAGATTTTATTCAGCCAAATGTACATTTATTTAGCTTTAACAACCCCCTGGGTGCCTGCCCTAGCTGCGAAGGATTTGGAGATGTGATTGGAATTGATCCTGAATTGGTGATCCCTGACACAAGTCTGTCTATTTACGACCATGCCATAGTTCCTTGGAGAGGTACGGGTATGCGCAAGTTCTATTCTAAATTAATTGACCAAGCTTATCGGTTTGACTTTCCTATCCACAAACCCTATTTTGAGTTATCCAAAGAGCAGCAAGAATTGGTCTGGAACGGGAACTCCTATTTTACTGGAATCAATGATTTCTTTAAGAAAATAGAAGCAAAAAATTACAAGATTCAAAATCGAGTATTACTTTCCCGTTACAGGGGAAAAACTTCGTGTTCGCTTTGTAAAGGTTCTCGACTCAAAGAAGCTGCACATTACGTTAAAATTACTGACAAAAGTTTACCGGAATTATTGCAAATCTCTATTGATGAGTTGGCACTCTTTTTTAGAAAACTCAAACTTGACCAATACGATACCGAAGTTGCCAGTAGATTACTCAAAGAGATCAACAGCAGACTCGAATTTGTTCAAGAAGTTGGCTTAGGGTATCTAACCCTCAACAGGCGTTCTAATAGTTTATCTGGAGGTGAATCACAGCGGATTCAATTGGCTACATCTTTAGGAAGTAGTCTAGTTGGTTCAATGTATATTCTTGACGAACCTTCCATAGGGCTTCATTCCAGAGACAATGAAAAGTTGATTGAAGTCTTGAAGAATTTAAGAGATTTAGGAAATACAGTTATTGTGGTAGAGCATGATGAAGACATCATGCAAGCTGCAGATCATATTGTTGATATTGGACCAGAAGCAGGAACTTTTGGTGGAGAAATTGTCGCCCAAGGGACGTTTAAAAAAATTTTAAAAAGTAAAGGACTTACCTCAGATTACCTGAATGGTAATCTAGAAATCAAACTGCCTGAAAAAAGGAGAAAAAGCAGTAAGAAACTGAATTTAAAAGGTGCGCGAGAACATAATTTAAAAAATATCGATGTTGAGATTCCCTTAGGCTGTCTTACGGTAGTAAGCGGAGTATCGGGAAGCGGCAAAACAAGTTTAGTCAAAAAAATACTCTATCCTGCCCTTTTGCGTTCCTTTGATATTTATAGCCATAAACCAGGTTCTTTTAGCAGCTTGGATGGTGATCTTGACACGCTTAAAAGTGTTGAGTTTGTTGATCAGAATCCTATAGGAAGGTCTTCTAGATCCAATCCGGTTACCTACATAAAAGCTTATGATGAGATACGTACTCTTTATGCTTCTAATAAGCTGTCAAAACATCGCGGTTATATGCCCAAACACTTTTCCTTTAATGTTGATGGAGGACGCTGTGACCAGTGTAAGGGAGAAGGAACAATTACCATAGAGATGCAGTTTATGGCTGATGTGGTCTTGGAATGTGAGCACTGTAAAGGAAAACGATTTAAAAAGGAGATTCAAGAAGTTAAATTTAACGAAGTCTCTATTGATCAATTATTAGAAATGACAGTGGATACTGCCATTGCCTTTTTTGAAAAACATCAAGTTAAAAAGATCATTCAAAAACTACAACCCCTGCAAGATGTTGGATTAGGCTATGTCACTTTGGGGCAATCTTCCGCTACCCTATCAGGAGGAGAGGCCCAGCGAATCAAGTTGGCTTCCTTTATCAGTCAGGGAACCACTAAAGAGAAAGTGTTGTTTATTTTTGACGAACCTACTACAGGCTTACATTTTCACGACATTCAAAAATTGATTGCCTCATTCAATGCATTAATTGATCGTGGACATTCCATCGTTGTGGTAGAACACAATTTGGAGCTAATCAAATGCGCAGACCATCTTATTGATCTGGGGCCAGAAGCCGGAGATTATGGGGGCTATTTAGTGGGTCAAGGAACTCCTGAACAAATTGCCAGCATCAAAGAATCCCATACAGGACGCTATTTAGTCAAAAAACTGCCTTAAAATTGATTTTTAATTCGCTTGAGTATAGTTTCTATATCAGATGACCATCTGTAAATAAAAAACGGAATTCCGAATAATACAACAATTAAAAGGCTTCTCATTAAAATTGAAATCAATGGATGCATCATCGTTGGGATGAAGTAAACTATTCCATAAATCAGAAATATACTTCCAATGATACTAAAAGATTTACTGTTGTACGGATGAATCTTAAAAACTAAATAAATCAATATAATTTTACAGATATTAATAAACACAATGACAATTAATGTCGCTAAAGCAGCACCTATAATACCATAGGCATTGATGAAATAATAATTTAAAATTACGGCGAGAAGTGCAGAGCTAACTGAAAACCAAAAAACGTAAGAATAGTATTTTGAATTACTGATGATGTTATTTAAACAACCCATGGACATACTGAATAACTTACCTAAAGACACAATAATCACCACACTAAAAGCTGACACATAGCCTTCTTGATCAATCAAATCATAAAAATCCAACAGATTTAAATTGATGACTAAAAAAGCTAATCCACTGACTACCATTAAATTGGCGCTACTCTTTTTCAGCAACACTTCCAAACGAGACATATCATTAGCATTCAAAGCAGTGGCAACTAAAGGACTAGTAATTTGAAACATGGCGCGTCCAGGTGCCTCAACTACAGCTGCTATGTACAATGCAACAGCATAAAATGCTACATTTTCATCTGAAGTAATGGCAAAAATCATAGACTTATCAATATCTAAAATAAAACTCGCTGCAGCACCAGAAAGAAATATTAAGGCACTGTAACGCAACATAGCTCGCCAATTAGACGGTAATCTAAATTCAAAGGAAGGAACATAAACATAAAAGCTGTAAGCGGCTATAAAAAATAAACGCAAATAATACCCTACAATGAGATAGTCGATAAAAGTATTTAAATCAATCCATTCAAATATGTAGGCAATCAATAAGCTAAAAGTGAGTAGTCTCGGATAGACTTCTTTTAGGAAATTTCCAAAAACTGATTGTAAATGTACCCTGAGCCAACTGAAGAATATCTCAAAATATGCAGTTGCTATGGCAACGGCTAAAATAAGAAAAGGAAAACGACCTACCGTATCGCTACTTCCTGATATAAAATTGAGAACATCTGCATTATACTTATAGTACATTGGGAGAATCAAAAGTAAAATAAGCAAAGGAAAAAGTAATACGAACCACAACAAACGATCTCGCTCCTCTTTGGTTTTTGAATCACTAAAATATTTGATCAGAGTATGCTGAACTCCAAAAGAAATAAAGGGCTGAATTAAATTGGAATTAGCCAATAAAGCCACAACAAGCCCTTGAAACTCTTTTCCGGGATAACGAGGATACAAAAAAACCATATTGAGGGCTCCAATCAAAAATGCAATACCTATACTGATTACATTGTAAATCGACTGTTTAGCTACTATACCCATAGATCAGACTGCTTGAATTTGAGACCGTGATTTTGCATAATAAATTCCTCCTAAAAACAATATAAATAGAATCAAGCTTCCCCATCGTATTTGCGAGCCCTGACTTACTACTTGAGGCTTAAAACGAAAAATAATAGTTGACTTTCCCGAGGGAATTTCAAGGCCTCGAAGTACATAATTAACATTGATAATCGGACTGATTTTACCATTTACAGTGGCAGTCCAACCATGGGGATAATACATCTCTGAAAATACCACGAATTGTTTTGACTGCGTTTGTATTTCATAAATCAATTTATCAGGTTTGGAGTTGATCAATTCGATTGTTGTTAATGAATCCTTGTTGTATTTCAGTGCAAGGTTTTTTGGAAATGTATTTTCAATTACTAGTGCTTCAGCGGAAAAGTTAGCTGTTTTCAATTCTTCGAGCAAGGCATCTGCTGAGGGGGAAACCTTGATCTCATTTACAGTCCAAGCAGCTCCTAACGCATTTGGATTATTAAGAGGTTGCAAAGTATTTTCTTCCTGATTCGTTATCAAAACGTATTTCACATTTAAAATATCTAAAACACCTGCAATCTGGTGAGTGTTATAATAATCAAACAACTCTTCAAAACGTCTGGGTTTGGCTCCATGATACCCTCCTAAACTATTGTGAAAATAAGCAGTTCTTGCTCCAGTGAGTCCCAATTGAGGTTCGAAAACACGGAAACGACCACTGTCTTGCTGAATGGCTCGATCTGCAGCTGTAATTTGAAATGGAACTGCTGCTCGTGACGGGTTTACAAAAGCATCTTTTGTGATGTAGCGTGAAGAAACTCCAAGTAAATCAAAAAGCATGATCCCAGTACAGAAAATTAAAACCAGATTCCGCCGCGCACTTTTGAGTTGATAATACAAAACTACAAAAGCCAACAAGATAATGATGAGTAGTGCCCTAACGATGTCTTCTTGAAAAATAGATATTCGAGCTTGTTTGATAACATTGACCAATTCACCTCCATAAATTTCTGCAAAATACGCATCATTGACTCCAGTAAATGAGAAACTCCCCTGAAACAATAACAGAATTATTAAAAAAAGGATAGGAACTCCTAAAACCTTAGCAAATTTTTTAAAATCAAAATTAGCTTGTTTAGTTAAAGCCCACTGAAGTCCAAAGACAGCCAATACAGGAAAACAAAATTCCAAAACAACTTGAATCGAAGAAACCGCTCTAAATTTGTTATAAAAAGGAATGTAATCGATAAAAAAGTTAGTGAGTAAAGAGAAGTTCTTACCCAATGAAAGCACTAAGGAAAATAAAACACCTACAGCCAGAGCATTTCGTAAAGGAGAACGCACAAAAACAAGGGCTAATAAGGCAAAAAAGAATACTGAGACACCAATGTATGCCGGTGCTTCAAGTATGGGCTGCGCACCCCAATAGGTCGGAATATTTGCTGTAAACTGTCTCGCTTGAGGAGGCCGAACTCCGTTGCTGATTAAAAATTCGTAAACACCGTGTTTTTCTTCTAAATTTTCACTTGATCCCCCACCTTGAATGCGTGGTACAATTAAATTCAGACTTTCAAAAATTCCGTAACTGTATTCTGTAATGTAATCATAATCCAATCCACTACTCTGCTCTTTGGGACTTCCATCTGCTTTCAACTTGAGTTCACTTGCGCCTCGTGTACTGAATTTAGCATATTCAGCAGTAGCTAAAAGTGGGGTTGCATTAAATCCTAGAGCTAATATCCCCGACACAATTAAGAGCCCCAAGGAACGCACGTAAACTGAAATCTGCTTGTCTTTAAAAGCTTGAACACCCCAAACCAAAACAAAAACAGCCAGCAAAAGAAGCAAATAATAGGTCATTTGATAGTGATTTGCACGTATCTGCATACCCAAAGCAAGGCTCGAAAGTAAAAATCCCCAAAAATAATTCCTCTGAAACAGCAGCACCACTCCCCCAATTACAAATGGAAAAAAACTGACCGCTAAAGCTTTCGTATTATGCCCTACTTGCAAAATGATAAGTAAATAGGTTGAAAAACCAAAAGCGAATGCTCCAAATAAAGCAGTATGCCAAGGGATTTTCAGTATTAGAAACAACAAATAAGCTCCAAAAAAATATAAAAAGAGAATATGAACCGGTCTAGGTAGTATGCGTAAAAAACTGTAGATGGGGCTGAGGAAATCATAAGGATATTTAGCTCCTAATTGATAAGTCGGCATACCACCGTATGCGTTATCTATCCAGAAGGTTTCTTCACCTGTTTGCTCTCGATGACTTTTGAGTTGTTTTGCCATGCCCTCGTATTGTCTAATATCAGACTGCAATAAAGTTTTTCCAGATAACACTGGATAATAAAAGGCAAGCGAGATTAAAGCAAGACCAATAATTACGATTGGGTGAATATATGCTTTAGTTCTTATGAAAGAGTCAATCCAATTCTTCATAGTCAATGTATTCTCCAATGGTATCCGAAGGAGATTTTGTTTTTTTGGGGGGTGGGGTTTCTTTTTTCTGTTTCTGAGTAGAAGCTTTTTTAACAAAACTTGACAACATCAGTTTGAATAAAAAAGGAGAAATCAATCGGAGGAGGTAAATTCCTCCTAAAAAAAGCAATAAAAATTTTAAGAGTGCGCCCAAGTCTGTGGTTTAATTCCAAAAATAACCAATTCATACCTATTGTCGAAAAATAATGACTCAATAATGGATTCATGGTCTAAATTTCAGACAAATCTCACCTATATTTGTACTATGAATCGCAGATGGTCCATTTTACTAATTGTTTTAGGAAGTTTTTCTGCAATAGCACAATATACTGACCAAATTAACTCCAACAGACCCGGAGCATCCATTGGCGCATTTTCTGTGGGTAAAAATGTGGTTCAAGCTGAAGCTGGTATTGCGTTTAGAAATTTTACTCATGCCGGATACAACAACTCTACATTTAGTGGAGGTATTGGTTTTTTGTCCCTGCGTTGGGGATTTTTACTTGAAACTTTAGAGATGACCTACGAAGGACAATACCTTCGTGGTACTTTAAACTCAAAGGTGTTAAATGTACCAACGGCATATCCACGGAGTGGATTTCTGCAAAATTTCATAGGATTAAAGTACTTGCTATACGATCCTTTTAGAAAAGAAAAGCAAGTAAACACCTACAGCTGGAAGGCCAACAACGGTTTTAAACTCAAAGATCTGATCCCGGCAATATCCTTAACCCTAGGTGGAAATGTAAGTTTTGAAAAAAACAACCCTTTTCCATACAACAATGTTTTTGGGACACTTTACAGACCCATTCTATTTCAAAACTTAGGAATCCGTTATGATGTGGAACCTTTTTTCCATCTTCGTGGAACTTTAGCTACACAATCTCATTTTTTAGGTACTTGGGTATTTGTAACTAATTTCACCTATGATCGCTATTTGTCAGAATATCCTCAGAAAAGCTACATCCTTACCCTAACCCATACCCTTGATCCTTTGTGGTCTGTTTATATTGAAAATCAAGGGAGATTCAGTGATCTATACAACGACTATTTATTCAGATTGGGCGCAGCCTATTTATGGAGTGATAATATTCAATTTGAAGCTACTCTTGGATCATCACTAAAAAACACCCCACACCAGCTCCTGGTTAATGCTGGGGTTTCCTACAGACTTGATTTTCACAAAGACTTCATTTCTGCTGAAGAAATACAAGAAAAAGAAACAAAAAAACAAGAACGTCAACTCAATAAAGCTCTTAAAAAAAATTCGAAAGGAGAAAAGAAAAGAAAGCGCAAAGCGAAAAGAAACTAACCATGAATCAAAATATAATTTTAAAAGTTGTTGAAAGCCCAAAAGACTTTGATGCTTTTGTCAGGTTTCCCTTTGATTTGTATAGAGACAATCCATACTGGGTACCACCGCTCATCAACGAAGAAATTGAAACCATAAATCCAGACGTTAATCCAGTTTATCAAAACGCTAAAGCTCGTTTTTTCTTAGCTTATAAGGGTAAAAAAATTGTGGGTAGAATTGCTGCAATGATCAACTGGATTGAGGTTAACGAAGTAGGGAAAAGCAAAGTTCGCTTCGGATGGTTTGATGTAATCGATGATCTAGAAGTCTCAAAATTACTCTTGGAACAGGTAAGGCTATTTGGAGAAGAACACCATTTAAAAACCATTGAAGGACCCATGGGATTTTCTAATCTAGATAAGGCAGGAATGTTGATTGAAGGGTTTGAAGAACGCAATACCATGATTACTTTGTATAACGCTCCTTACTACAGAAATCATTTAGAAGCCTTGGGTTATAAAATCAATGCTAAATGGGTAGAATATGAAATTAAAATCGATGACTTTGAAACCTCACCCGAGAAAGTGAAGCGATTTTCAAAGTTGATTATGGAACGGTATAAACTCTCTTTACTACAATTCAAAACTAAAGGCGACATTCTTCCTTATATTGACCAAATGTTTGAATTACTGGATGAAACGTATAATAAACTCCAGACTTTTGTGCCCATCCAAAACTATCAAATAGAACATTATAAAAAACGTTATATCCGTTTTATTCACCCTGATTTTATCAAATGTATTGTGGACTCTGAAGGAAAATTAATTGCATTTTCCATCACCATGCCCTCATTTACCGATGCGCTTAAAAAAATTAATGGAAAGATTAATCTGTTTAATTTTTACTATCTATTAAAAGCATTTCGAAAAAATAATCGCGCCTCTTTTTATCTCATTGGAGTTCACCCCGACTATCAAAACAAAGGGATTACAGCCATTATCTTCAACGAAATGCAAAAGCTTTTTAATAAGCGAAATATCAACATCGTAGAAACTAATCCTGAGTTAGAAGAAAATACAGCCATTCAAAAACTTTGGAAAAACTATGAAAATAGACTCCATAAAAAGCGTGCTACCTTTATTAAAGATGTTTAAGGAAAATTTATGCTAAGCGACGGAACCATCATAGCATTATCAACCCCACAAGGAAGTGGAGCTATTGGTGTAATTCGACTATCAGGTGCTCAGGCTTTTAAAAAAACAGCGCTTTTTTTTAAGCCAAAAGGTCAGAAATCATGGGATAAAATTGAGCCTAATAAATCCCTTTTAGGACACTTTACAAAAGCGTCTCTTCTTATCGACGAAGTACTTATAACTCCTTTTAAAGCACCTTATTCTTATACGGGTGAAGATGTAATTGAAATTTCGTGTCATGGATCTCCTTTCATCCTCCAACAAATTATTTCCTGTTTTCTTGATCAGGGAGTTAAACCTGCAAAGCCAGGAGAATTTACACTAAGAGCCTATCTCAATAAAAAAATGGATTTGAGTCAGGCTGAAGCAGTTGCAGATCTTATTGCATCAGAAAGTGCTGAAGCCCATCGGATTGCAATGCAACAAATGCGAGGTGGTTTTTCAAAAGGGATGGAGGAATTAAGACAACAATTGATTCAATTTAAGGCGCTGATCGAATTGGAATTGGACTTTAGCGAAGAAGAAGTCAATTTTGCTGAAACAACAGAATTGAAGTCTTTATTAAACAAACTTCAGACAGAAATTCAAGTTCTAAAAGATTCTTTTGCCTACGGAAATGTAATCAAAAAAGGGGTTCCTGTAGCTATTGCGGGAAAACCTAACGTAGGAAAATCTTCCCTTCTCAATGCTCTTTTTAACGAAGATAAAGCAATTGTATCACCAATTGCTGGAACTACAAGAGACACTATTGAGGACACGCTTATCATTGAGGGGATTCAATACCGTTTTATTGATACGGCAGGTCTGAGGCAGACCGATGATACTATAGAATCAATTGGCGTAGCTAAAGCTAAAGAGAAAGTAACCCAAGCGAGTATTCTTCTTTATCTATATGATAAATCAACTCCTGCCAAGGAATTGGCAGAAGAGCTCTCTTCTCTTTATCATGAAAATCTGGATATTCTTTTACTCCAAAATAAAATTGACCTTGAGCCTAATGGATACGATCAGGAATTTTGTGCTGCCATTGGTCAACAATTGAACTCGAAAATTAAGTTCAATTGCTTGGGGATAACAACTAAAGAGTTCGAGTCTCTTATTCCACTTAAAAAACAATTAAATCAGTCTGTTCAATCCATCGGAAATAATAACGGCCTAATTGTAAATAATAGCCGCCATTTTCATGCACTTACCGAGGCGCTTGTTTCTATTGAAAATGTAAAAAAAGGAATTTTAAATGGCTTGCCTGGAGACTTGTTAAGTATCGACCTTAAAGAAGCTATTGAGCATGTAGGAACCATTACTGGTGCAATTGACAATGACCATGATGTATTAGGTACTATTTTTAGTCAGTTTTGTATTGGTAAGTGAGAATATGGACCTCGCGCTCTTCAATTAGCTTTACTTAAAGCAAACCGCCCTTCCCATATCTATTAATATTTAATTATATTTAATTTATGTACTTACTATTTATATCATTAATATTCAATTTGACTTTTGAAGACAACCAATGGGTCTCTTATTTTGAAAATGATCAGATTGAAATTTCATATAAAGTCACCACCTGTGAGTATAAAAAATACCATATCATTGACGAGTATTATTTGATCAAAATTAAAAACAAGACTTCAGAAACTTTAGTCATAAATTTTCATAAAGGAAATCAAACAGTTGAAAATGATGAAGATAAAATTGCTTTTGTTTTAAAATCGAAAGAAATCAAAGAAGGGAGCTGTTCTAATTCACTTGGGTTAAACATTTTTAAAAAAAAACTACTGGGTCAGAACAAAATTTCCCCTGTTAATTTTAACTTATCAAATATCAAAATAATTGAGGTTTATTAAACTTTTTATTTTAATTCCTTTAATTTCTTTTGCTCAAGACGTTAAATTCAATACTACGGTATCTTCAACCTCATGTAGTGGTACATTAATACAATTCGATATTGAAAATATTCCAAATCAAATAGCAGTTACAGCATTTGATTTTACAGATGGTAACTTACCTGAAAACTGGACTTCTACTCCATTTTCAATAGGAACACCATGTGATTCAACAGGAGATCGAGCAGATGGTTCAAAATACTTTTGGGCAACCACTACTGATGGCTCCTATAAACGATCAAGATTTGTTAAAACTTCTCCTGAGAATGTCGAAAACGGAGGGGTTGTAGATTTTTTTTTTAGATATGGCAATGATGATCCTCAGCCAGGATGTGAACAACCTGAGGTAGGAAATGAAGAGGTAATCGTATATTATTCTACAGATGATACAAATTGGATAGAGTTTTATTCTGGATTAGATGTTGATACAGCGGTTCCATCAACCGTTTCCTATTATCTTAATAATCCTGATTGGGAATTTTTTAGCATCACAATTCCAGATGCGGCCAAAAGTAAAAACACATCTTTTCTTTGGTATCAAGACAGAAGTAGTGGAGATCAGTGGGATAATTGGGGGATTGATGACATTATTGTTAAAGCTACACCAGCATCAACTTCAACTTGGACTATTGATTATGGGTTGGGTGTAGCGGAATCAATTAGCGCAACTTCAAGTAATTTATTGATTTCTAAGTTATACCCTTCAAGTAACGTAACCAACACTTTTTCAGTAGAAATTTCTGCAACACTTACTGATGGATCTGTCTACACAATAAGGCAAGATGTAGATGTTGCGCCAAGTGATACTAGTCCACCAACAGTAATCATCCCTCCTGATTTAAGAGTAAGTACCGATACGGGAAGTTGTTCTACAATTCTCACAACTACAGGAACTGTAACTGCGACTGATGATTGTGTGATTAATTCAATTGAAAACGACAATCCAGATCTTAATTTTACAGTAGGAGAAAATATTTTAACCTGGACAATAACAGATAGTGCTAGTAACACTACTATTATGACTCAGAGAATTACTGTAATTGACAATGAATTCCCTAATTTGGTTATTCCAGCAGATATTTTTACGACAAATTGTTCAATAGATATAGGTACCGCGTCAGCAACTGATAATTGTGGTGTTTCAATACCCTCCAACAATGCGCCAGTTGAATTTGGCTTAGGAGTAACAGCTGTTGTATGGCAAGTTACTGATGGTGCAGGCAATACAGTTTCTGCAACCCAATTCATTACTGTATCTGACACCATAGCTCCACGCAATATTGCACCTACAGATATCGTAACCAGTACTTATAATAATTCTTGTGATGTAACTGTTGACCTTGGTGTGCCTACTTCAGGAGATAATTGTTCTGTAGCAAGTGTTACGCATGATGCACCTGCCCGCTTTCCTACTGGAACCACTACCGTCACCTGGAATGTAATAGACACGGCTGGAAACTCAACAAAATCATATCAATTAGTTACTGTTAATGACACTACTCCTCCTGTGATTGTAGCACCACCAGATATTGTTTCGGATTCTTGTGCAATCATTTTAGGAACACCAACTGTTACTGATAATTGTAGTGTAACATATACAAATGACGCTCCAGCTAGTTTTTCTTCTGGGATAACAACAGTTACCTGGACTGCAAGTGACACTTTTGGGAATACAGTTACGGCGACCCAACTAGTGTCCTTTTCTGATGCTACTGCACCAACCATTTTGATTCAACAAGATACAATTACAATAAACGCAGATACTGGATCTTGTTATGCTTCATTAGTGGATTTAGGGTCCGTAATTACAAATGATGATTGTGGTATTTCATCGGTTATAAACGACGCTCCTTCACAATTTCCTATTGGTTCAACTACTGTTAATTATACCGTCACCGACATTTTTAGTAATACAACGACAAGTACGCAAACTGTTGTAGTGGCTGATGTAGAGCCTCCAATAGCACGAGCGAATGATATTGTAATTTCACTAGATAGCGAAGCTGCAATCACTATCCCTTATGACTTAATAGACAACGGAAGTAGTGATAATTGTACCATTGCTACTTACAGTATCGTTTCTGAAAATTTAGACACCGTTTTTACTCCAGAAAAAGAGGTTCCTGTTCAAAATGAAGAATATGAATTATCGAATGAAACAAATACAAGTAAAAGTTTTGCAATAGGAAAAACCGTAGGAAGCAGTAAGGTGTTTTTAAGTTGTGCTAATTTAGGAACTTTCCAAATCGTTTTTTCAGTTTCAGATGCCTCTGGAAACACTTCATCTAGTACCGTTAATGTGACTGTTACAGATGATCTACAGCTCTGTAGCTCTTCACCACCTCCAAGTTCCGGTTCCAGCGGGAATGCTCCAAGTGTAGATTCTGACAACGATGGAATTGCAGATACCCTAGATGCATTTCCAGCTGATCCTACTGAATGGAGTGATACTGACAATGATGGAGTAGGTAATAATCTGGATACAGATGACGATGGAGACGGTTATTTAGATACTACTGAAATATTGGCTGGGAGTAATCCTCTTATCTTGACCAGTATCCCCTTAGATACAGATGGAGATGGAATTATTAATATTCTTGACGAAGATGATGATAATGATGGTTTTGATGATCTTATAGAAAATGATGTTGGTACTGATCCTCTCAATCTTCTAAGCTTCCCCTTAGATACTGACAATGATCTTGAACTGAATTATTATGATTTAGATGATGATAATGATGGTCAGCCTGATTTGATTGAATTGGCATGTGGCTCTGATCCTTTGAATAATCTTTCACGAGCAAGAGATACAGATTTTGACGGAATTCCAGACTGTCTGGATATTGATGACGACAATGATGGTTTTGAAGATTTGATTGAAATAGCAGAAAAAACCGATCCACTAAACGTTTATGAATATCCTAACGGAGATGGAGATGGTGATGGAGTTCCAAACTTAATGGGATTCGGTCAAAGTTTTATTGATAATTGTCCAGATATTCCAAATCCAGAGCAACTGGACACCGATGATGATGGTTTAGGTGATTTGTGTGACAATTGTATAACTGTTGAAAATAAAGATCAATTAGATTTAGATCTTGATGGTGTAGGAGATTTGTGTGATGTTTGTCCAGATGAATTTAATCCAGAACAAGAAGATTATGATATGGACTTGGCTGGAGATCTTTGTGATCTGGATGACGATAATGACGGACAATCAGATGAACTAGAAATTGAATGCGGTTCAAATCCAAAAGATGAAAATTCACTCAGCCCAGATTTTGATGCTGACGGTATTCCAGACTGTGAGGATTTAGATATTGATAATGATGATATTGATAATGAGATTGATCCTAATCCATATGCTTACAATGAGCTACTCATAAGTGAGTTCATCTCAGATAATGGTGATGGAATTAATGATCAATTTACAGTACTTAAAATTGAGACTCATCCCAATAACCTTTTAACTATTTACAGCAGAACTGGAAATCTACTGTATTCAAAAAACAACTATCAAAACACTTGGCCCAGCGGTCAGAATAAAAATAATCTCCCCGAAGGGAGCTACTATTACCGATTAGATTTGGAGGGAGACGGGTTGATTGATTATGAGGGCTGGTTGTATTTAACGAGATAATTATGTTCAGGAGAATAGTGTTTTTCGTATTATTAATTCCCTTTTTGTCTTTCGGGCAACAAGAAAGTTATTATTCCATCTATTGGTACAATATGAATGTTATTAATCCTGCTTTTGCAGGTGCAAAGGGAGCAAATACATTTTCATTTACTTCGAGACAGCAATGGTCAGCTTTGGAAGACGCCCCTTCTACCCTGGCGTTTTCTTATTCATCAGCAAGAAAAAACAATGTCGGTCTAGGGCTTTCTGTGGTTTCAGATAAGGTTTTTATTGAGCAACAAACTTTTGCCTATTTAGATTTTTCATATAAATTACAAATATCTGAAAATCTTCAACTTTATTTAGGCTTAAAGGCAGGAGGTAATTTTTATAATGCTGACCCTAATGAACTCTCCACCTTTTCAATGTTTTCGGATCCTGTAAAACGACAATTGTCAAGTTTCAACCCCAATATAGGTGTAGGAGGGTTTTTAAGTTCAGAAAAGTATTGGGTATCCTTTTCAATACCAAGAATGTTTAGTTCCAGTCGAGATAATGATTTAGCAATCACTTCAAAGGATCGAGTGCATAGCTATTTAGGCGGGGGTACTAATCTCCCCTTGACTTCCACAATACAACTCAAACCCTCAGTAATGTTAAGAAAAGTAAGCGCTCTTCCAGTTACGATGGATCTAACTGGAAGAGTAAGCTGGAAAAATACTTTTGATTTTGGGATTTCTTACCGAACCAGTAGTTCTATGTCTATACTATCACTCATTGACTTGGGAATCTTTGCTGTTGGCTATGCTTATGAAGTACCCACTCAGAGTTCACTTTCACAACTCAACTTAAAGACACACGAATTGGTATTGAAAATTAACTTAGGAGCAAGAAGTCCAATCAATAACACAGAACAGCAAAACCTATCTGACGAAAATTAATCTGCTTAAAAGTAACATTTAGCTCAGGAAGGGATCCCAAGTAAAACTTAACTAATAAGACCGAATAAACCCGTTTTAATCCTTAGGACTAGAGACATTTTGCTTAAAAAAAATTCGATTTTAGTTGATTTTTATTAAATTGATAATCAATTAATCAAAACCAATTTAAAATGAAAAAAATTTATTTATTATTAGTATTAGTAGCATTTTCATTTCATGTAGATGCCCAAGAAAAGGCTGTTTTAAAACACACCTTTATTAAAGTAGAACCAGGAAACAACTATGCTGAAGATTTAAAGACTAAATTCAGTGTAATGGCACAAAAAAGAATAGATGCTGGATACCAGTCTGGTTGGGATCTGTGGGAAGTTGTAGGGAGTCCTCAAGCTCCCTTTACACATATGATTGTAGAACTGGTCCTGATGAGTCAGATGGAAAAAGAAATTACACCTGAATGGTGGAAAGAAATGAGATCTGGTGTTTTACCTGGAATGACTGATTCTGACTGGAGAACGTTTATGAGTAGTGTAAGAGAAAAAAGAGAAATTATTGGTGAAGCAATGTCTATTCAGGTTGCAGATGTAAAAAGAGATGATAACGTTACTATTCCCGATGAGGTTGGTGTGGTAAACTGGATGAAAGTGAAGGATGGTAAATTCAAAACCTATGAACAAATGGAGAAAGCTTTATATGCCAATGGAATGAATAAAAAAGGGCTACGAACTGGATGGTCATTAGCAAAAAGAATTGATAAAGTTGGAACAGATCTTTATTGGAACTATTTCACAGTTGACTGGTTTTCAAGCTACAACGATGTGATTAAAACATCCGTAAATACCCCAAGCTGGGATGGTGATAAGAATTATCAAAAGATAATAAATACTCGAGACTTAAGAGAGAGCGTAATTATCAGAAAAGTAATTTCTTTAAAATAAATCAAAATGAAAAAGATAATCTTAGCACTGAGTTTAATAGTTATTGCCAGTGCATGCAATCAAACCACAGAAAAAACTACGCCTAATTTAAATGAGGACTACTCAAAAAACGTAGCTACTGCAAAACAATTTTTTGCACTATTCCTGAGTGAGGATATCGAGGCTCAAAAGCCTTTAATTTGTCCTGGTGTAACACACTATCCTCCATTTTATGGAGCTCAACCAGGCAAATACGATGCATTTATTGCCGCTGGTAAAGCCTGGATGGATAATTTTGATGAAATCACATACAATGCTGAAGTGTGGCTTCCAGGAACTGATACATTAGGAGTTGCAAACGGAAGTGTTAGAACCTATGGAGTTTGGACTGCTAAAAATTCAATGAACGGAAATGTGATTACTACAAATGCCTATCACAGTTTTGAGTTCAATGACAAAGGCCAAATACACGAAATGAGAGATTATTTTGATGCATCTGGTGCAATGGCAGCTGCAATGAAAGAAGCTGTTACGGAATAAAATATAATCCATAACAATTAAAACTCCTCTTAGTTAATTCTAAGGGGTTTTTAATTTTATCAAAGACTGATCAACATTAGTTTTATTATATTAAAAGACGTTATTTTAAATTACATCTTATTATGAAATTATTTCAATACAAAATTTTAAAAAATAAACTCTTTAAAAAATCAATCATTACAGAAGAAGAGTTCAATAGACTTGGAAAACAGGGCTGGGAATTGGTGTCAACTTCTCCTGGTGATGGAGGGATTTTACAAGCATTTTTTAAAAAAGAATTATAAAAATAAAAGGTTCCTAAACAGATTTAAATTCTTTTTTTTCAATAAAATGCATTTTTTATTTCCTACATTTAAAAGATGAATTTATTAGAAATTGTTGGGTGGATTGCTACCACCTTTGTCATCTCCTCCTTCTTAATTAACGACATGATTCGCCTTAGAGCCATAAATCTAATTGGAGCGTTTTGTTGGTTGGTTTATGGGGTAATGGCAAATGCACCTTCAATCATTTTTCTTAATGTAGTGATCATTGTTATACAGGCTTTTAAATTATGGGGACTTATAAAAAAGAAAAAAAACTAATCTCTTTTTAAAAAATAAAATGTAGTTGCATTTTAAAACTTAATTTAATTTTATTAAATTTAAATGTTTTATGTATAGTAAGACATTCATAAACCAATTTGTTTTTTTTTAAACCGCCTTCGGGCGGTTTTTTGTTTTAGAAACAACTGATCATTAAATTTTATCAGCAAAAATTAAAAAAGCTTGAATAAAATGATTAATTTAAGAAGTCATTTGGTTAAAATTTTTTCGCTGATTAAACTTATAGTAATGATTTTCAAACCAGTACAAAATTAAAAAAATTAAATTCCTTAATTAATACTCCAAAAACTTAATAAAAATTTGAAGTATATGAATTCAACAAATAGTGCGATACTTTTGATTTTACTTGCCGCACTGATGAGCTCTTGCTCAAAAAAATTAGATGATGAAACTGAGGAAGACTGTATAGATGAATCTGCAATCAATCTAGAAGCTGCGTGTTATCTAATCTATGCGCCCGTTTGTGGGTGTGATGGAAAAACCTACTCCAATGATTGTGTAGCAACAAATAACGGTGTGTTAGACTTTGAAGAAGGCGCATGTAACGATTAATTAAAATAAATTACTATATGGAATGGTATCTTAAAAACAGATGGTGGATATGGACGATAACAGGAATTTATCTAGCGTACAGAATAATAACTGGTTTTTTATATCGCTAAAATGGGGCCTGTTTTAAACCAACAAAAAATAAAGGAGTTAACAGAAAACCTTAATCAAGTTTGGAGAAGCAATGATCAATTCCTGAAATCTGAATTTAAATTTCAAGACTATCAAGCCACCATGAAATTTGTAAATGCAGTTGCTACACTTGCCAACACCCAGAACCATCACCCAACAATGGTTGTTGATTTTAACATGGCACAGGTCCAACTAACAACACACGACAGCGGAAACATCTTGACAATCAAGGATTTTGAACTCGCCAGAGCCATTGATCAAATACCTCTTTAAAAAGAGTTTTAGTTTGATGAGTATTTATTGTTTTACCAAAAAACAAGATGATTTATTTTATACAACAAAAAACCCTCTAAAGTATTAGAGGGCTTTTTTATTCGTATCAGTAAGCTTTAGTAATAAACCAAAACTTCATGTTTAGATGAATGTTCTGAATTATCTAAAGGGAAGTTAAATTTAAATTTCTCCAGCGCACTTTAATTCCACCTCCATCGTGAATTTGAAGCGCAACTGATCCTTTGCCCTGTCCAATTTTTTCGTCCTCAAGTTCAATCATTGGTGTTCCGTTAAGCCAAGTTGTAATGGTATCACCCACAACTCGAATTTTCATTAAATTCCATTCACCCATTTTTAGTGCATTATCTTTTTCTTTTTCTGGTTTTATAAGCCAACCCCTTCCGTAAGATTCATAAACACCACCTGTATCACTCCCTGGAGGAGCAACTTCTACTTGCCATCCGCTTACTTTAGTTCCCTCAACTGTGGAACGGATAAAAACACCACTATTCCCGTTTGCTTCTTGTTTGAATTCAAGTGTCAATTCGAAATCATCGTAATAATCGTTTGTAGAAAGATAACCATAAGCTTTATCAGGTCCACTTTCACAAACCAACAACCCGTCTTCAACATACCATAATTCAGTACCGTGTATTGTCCAGCCGTCCAAGTTTTTACCATTAAATATGGATTTTTGTGCAGAAAGTGCGAAAAAATTGATCATTGCAATTGCAACTAATATGTAAGTTTTCATATATCTAACTTTTGAATCTACAATATACTTAAATAAGATTTTAATCTTAAAATTAAAAAACAGAAAAGAATTGATATATTCGAAAAAAACTTTGAAAACATCCCTCTATTTTTTATTAGGATTGGTCTATTGTGGCTTTGTATTAGGTCAAATTGATCCCACAAAAATCGACATTGTACGAGATGAATATGGAGTCCCTCATATTTTTGCAGCTACTGATGCTGAAGTGGCTTACGGCTTGGCTTATGCCCATTCTGAAGACGATTTCAAGACCATTCAAATAAGCTATTTAGCAGGAAATAATATGCTTTCTAACTATTTGGGTAACAAAGGTCTCGGTGCTGATTTTATTGCTCAATTTATAAACTCCGAAGGGCTTTACGAATCACGTTACGAAAAAGATATACATCCAGACTACAAAAAAATAATTGAAGCTTATGCCGAAGGGATTAACAGCTATGCTTCATCTCATCCGGAGGAAGTCTTACATCAAGGACTCTTTCCTGTGACTCCAAAAAAAATGATACGCTATGCCCAATTGCAGTTATTCATTTCCTCTAAAGGTGATCAATGGGTACAACGGATTACACAAAACAATCTCAATTACGATTTTAGCGCTGAAGAAGTCCCTAAAGGGTCTAATACTTTTGCTTTTAACAGTGCTAAAACTGAGGACGGATCAACCTTTTTAGCCATCAATACCCATCAACCGTTAGATGGGCCAGTTTCTTGGTATGAGGCACATTTATGCAGTGAAGAAGGAACCAATATATTGGGAGCCCTTTTTGCAGGAAGTCCCAATATTTTAATTGGAGTAAATGAAAATCTAGGCTGGGCACATACGGTCAATCAACCAGACAAAACAGATGTTTTCGCTCTAGAAATGCATCCAAAAGATAAACTGAAATACAAAGTTGATGATGAGTACTTAGAATTGGAACCCCAAGAGGCAACACTGGTAGTTCGTTTTTTAGGAATTCCAATTAAAATAAAAAAAACATATTACCAAAGCATCTATGGTCCTGCACTAAAAAGTAAAACTGGAATGTATGCTATTCGAACGCCCGCATTATACGAGATTAGAGCTCTCGAACAATGGTGGCGAATGAATAAAGCATCAAATTTTACTGAGTTTTATAAAATATTAAAAATGAAAGCATTACCAGGTTACAACATTGGATATGCAGATAAAAACGATACCATATTCTATATTTCTAACGGCTTAATTCCAAAACGGGCGAAAGCTTATGATTGGGAAAAAGTAGTGCCAGGTAATACCAGAAAAACATTGTGGACAGAAACATATGATATTGAAGAACTTCCACAAGTAATTCAGCCAAAGTCAGGCTATTTTTACAATGCAAACCACAGCCCATTTCGATCGAGTGACTCCTTAGATAATCCTAATGAAGCTGATTTCTCCGTCAATATGGGATTTGAAACTTATGACAATAATCGTTCCACCAGATTAAAAAGTCTGATTGATCAGTATGACAAGATCAGTTATAACAATTTTAAAACAATCAAATACGACAGAGAATATCCCAAACCCTATGCATTTAGCTGGATGAACATCAACCATTTGGACCGTCTAAACCCTGAAGCCTACCCTGAGGTCAGCAGTCTTATCAATAGCTTACAAACGTGGGATAGAAAAGCAGATGCAACTTCAGTTGGAGCAGGAATTTTCGCTGTTTTTTACAATCAATTAAGACCTTATTACAGGAATCTTCCAGAGCCAAAAATTTTTCCTCCTTCAATTCTAATCAAGGCTCTTAAGGAAACAAAAACATATCTTTTAAAATATTTTAACACTACTGAAGTACAACTGGGAACCTATCAAAAACTTGTTCGAGGTGCAAAGGAACTTCCAATTTACGGATTGCCCGATGTGATTACCGCAATGGCTGCACAACCTCATACGAACGGTAAAGTTAAAGTTGTCAGTGGTGAATCTTATATAGAACTAGTTCGATTTACAGCGAGTGGACCAGAAATAGAATCAGTAATATCTTATGGCAGTTCAGACCACGAAGAATCACCTCATTATTCAGATCAAATGGAAATGTATTCTCAGTTTAAAACCAAAAAAATGACCCTAAATAAAGATGCGATTTATGCTGCGTCAAAAATGATTTATCATCCGCAATAAGCCCATAGCGTTACTCTTAAAACCTTATTGATGCGATAGCATCAGCGTAAATAGTTTCGTATTGATCGATTATTTTTTCTAAGGAAAATAAACTTGCTTGTTTTTTTGCTTGCTTTTTAAATTGATTGTGCAGGTCTTCATTTAAAAGCAATTCTCTTGCTCGAGCAACCATAGTATCAAGGTCTCCGATCTTAGCTAGGTAACCGGAATATCCCTCTTTGTTTACTTCTGAAAGTCCTCCAGCATTTGACGAAATCACAGGAACACCATGTGCCATAGCCTCAAGGGCAGAAAGACCAAAGCTCTCTTTTTCCGAGGGAAGTAGAAATAAATCGGAGTAGCACAAAATTTTATCAATTTCATTACTATTGCCTAAAAATAGAATTTTTTCTTCCAACCCTTCTTTTTCAACATACTCAACTGCTTTTATCTTTTCGGGTCCCTCACCTACCATCATTAACTTACACGGAATGTCCTTATTTAAAAGCTCAAATATAGAAATGACATCCATGATTCTTTTGAGAGGTCTAAAGTTGCTGATATGGGTGAGGATTTTTTCCTCTTTTTTTGCAAGTAAACTTCGCTTACATGGCAATTCGACACGATCTATTTTCTTTGTATCAATAAAGTTTGGAATAACATCAATTTTTGTTTTAATGTCAAAAAGACGCAAGGTGTCTTGTCTTAAACTCTCTGAAACTGCTGTAACTCGATCAGAATGATTGATGCTAAATGTAACTGCTGGCCGGTAAAAAGGATGACTCCCTACGAGAGTAATATCCGTTCCGTGCAAGGTTGTCACTATCGGAATTTCAATTCCTTCATCCAAAAGCATTTTTTTAGCCATATACGCAGCATAAGCATGGGGTATGGCATAATGAACATGAAGCACGTCAATTTGGGCATTTTTCACCACATCTAGTAAACGACTAGAAAGGGCTAATTCATAAGGCTGGTATTTAAACAAGGGGTAGTCTGGAACATTCACCTCATGAAAATGTATGTTGGGATGCTGAAGTGCTTCCAATCGTACCGGCTGATGATACGTGATAAAGTGAATATTGTGCCCTTTGGCTGAAAGTGCAATACCGAGTTCGGTCGCTACAACTCCACTTCCACCAAAAGTTGGATAACAAACAATTGCTATATTCAAATTTTATAGATTTTAATTAATTATTGCATTATAAAAAAGTTCTTGCATACGGGTTCTTATATTTCTTTTGCTGAAAGTAAAGTCGTCATCAGGATAGGTTCTATTCGTTAAAATTACGATTACCATCTCTTTTTCAGGATCAGCCCAAGCATAAGTTCCTGTATAACCAGAATGTCCAAAACTTTTATTGGAAACACAACCACAGGTCGAAACATGCGTTCCCTCTAACTGAGGCTTATCAAATCCAACCCCTCTTCTATTTCCTTCAGAACAATAGGAACATACATTAAAAGAGTCTATAATTTCTGAATCCAGCAACTGAACTCCATTAAACACTCCTCCTTGAAGGTACATTTGCATCATTGAAGCAACGGATTCAGCATTACCAAAAAGTCCTGCATGACCCCCGATACCATTTTGCATAGCAGCACCCATATCGTGAACATAGCCATCCAATTCTCGATGTCGAAAATAACGATCAATCTCTGAGGGAACGATTTGTTTTGCATCAAATTTATTTAATGGGGTATATGTGATTTGATTTAAACCAAGAGGCTTGAACACCTTTTCTTCAACCAACTTATCGTAGGATTTTTTGGATGAATTTTCGAAATATTTTTTAAGAATGTAGTAGGGTAAATCTGAATATTTATAAGCGAGCGTATCCCTCAATTCACTTGCTTCAATTTGATCATACAACTCCTTTTCAAATCCTGTTTTTAAAAATAAATTTTCAGCAACTACCATAGAAAATTTCGAAGACGATTTGGATTGATAGATCGATCTTTTTGGAAACCCCGCTCTGTTCAGTGTCTCTTTATAAAAAGGGATCCAAGGAGTCAGCCTCGCGTAGTGGGAGAGCATTTGTCTTAGCGTTAATGAGGCTTTGTTGGAATCGCCCCAATCAGGAAGTAACTCGGCTATTGAAGTCTCTAGCGACAGCACCCCCTCACTAATTGATTGCATGACAAGTGGCAGTGTCCCTAATATTTTTGTTAGAGACGCCAAGTCATACAGGTCAGATGATACTACTTTTTGCTTTTTTTGATAGGTGTGAAATCCAAAGTTTTTTTGATAAAATATTTTTCCTTTACGAACAGCCAAAACCTGCATACCTGGTGTCATCATTGAATCAATGACCTGAAGTGCAAGTTGATCTACTTCACTCAATTTTTCAACATCTATACCAACACTTGCTGGACTTGAATAACCAAGTCTAAAATTTCCTTCAAGTCTTAAACCTGTCCCTTCAATTAAAGAATCAGAAATATTTACTGGAAGTTCCCCATTACTATCTTGTGCCCCAAATAAAAGGTCAACACTTAATTTTTGTGCAATAGTACTGTTTTGATAGCTTAATAAAAGGGCCTCTATTCCACTTATATTTTCAATTGCTTTTAATGCATACGGTTTAACAAATAAATCTAAAATCACGGTTTTGTTTGCCGCTATTTTTTTAATAATATTTAGCTCTTCATTATTAAGATTTGCTGCTTTCCAGGGGTTTTCATTCGATCGATGAAAACTAACAATGAGGGTGTCAATACTTTGCATCTTCTCCAAAACATTAGCTAAAGTAACACCAGAGAGGGTGGTCACCTTTTGATATTTTGCTAATTGAGATTGAAATGAGTTACTAGAAGCATCTCCCAAGGGAAGGTGACCTAGATTATTCACTTTTCTTAAAGGCAAAAGAGCATTTTTGTTTTTTAACAATGTCAAGGCTTTTCCCATAGCCTCGGTGTATAATGCTGTGTCCAGAGGGGTGTTCAAATCTTGAATTAGATTTTGAGTGAGTACAGGTTTATACGAAGACAAGCCTACTTTATATTTTGCTTTTAATATTTTTTTTACAGAAAGAGCTAATCTGGTTTCGGTAATTTCTCCTCGTCTATAGGCATTTGTAATGGCTTTTATTCCGTTGGGGATGTCATTAGATATTAATAACATGTCGTGTCCTGCATTAAAGGCAGTCAGGTCTATATTTTTAACTTTAGAATATTCAGAAACCCCTTTCATGTTGAGTGCGTCCGTCACAACCAATCCTTTAAAACCCATTTCATCAATCAAAAGTTTTTGAATTACCTTTTTAGACAAAGAGGTTGGTAATCCATTCTCTGCTAATGAGGGAATATTCAAATGGGCTACCATAATTGATGATAATCCAGCGTCAATTAATTCCCTGTAAGGAGCAAGCTCAACAGTCTTAATCCGTTCAGAGGTAAACATTACCGAGGGAAGTGTTTTATGTGAATCTTGAGCGGTATCTCCATGTCCTGGAAAATGTTTTCCTGAGGTGAGGATCCCGGCATCGTGATGTCCTTTCATGATCGCTATTGCTTGTTTGCTCACGCGCTCTTTTGAAGCACCAAAGGAACGGTTTCCTATAATCGGATTTTTGGGGTTGGTATTGATGTCAAGTACTGGACTAAAACTGTAATGAATCCCAAGTCTTTTTTCTTGTTCCCCCATACGTCGGCCTATTTTTCTAAGCAATAAGGAATCTTTGACCGCGCCAAGTGTCATAGGCCAAGGAAAGGCTTGAACAGAATCCAAACGCATTGCTACCCCCCACTCTGCGTCCATTGCTATTAATAATGGAGTTTTAGCCTCTGACTGAAATTCATTCAGCCAATGACTTTGTTCCACTGGTCCACCTAGAGAAAAAATAAGCCCACCTACTTTTTGTTCTTTAACAAGCGTCATGGTTTGCTTGTAATGCAGACTGTCTTTTTCAGTGAATACCATAGGCATAAATAATTGACCTACTTTTTCATCCAATGTTAAACTACTGTAAATACTATCTACCCATTTTTGCTGTGCATCCTGATCCAATACAGCAACCTTAAGGGGGTCAATTGTCTGAGCTTGAATAAGAAAAGAAAAACAGAATAAAAAACTTAGGATATACTTCATTTGATTGGGCTTTTAATGATTAAAAAAAGCGACTATGCCAGCTCTCTTCAGCTGGAACTTCCCAAAAATTTTGATAAGCCTCTACTGTGTCAACCAGGTTGTTAAAAACAATTGTCGATTTATTTATGGCTTTTTCTTTTGCCATTCTTTTGAAATCCTCTAAACTTTTGTGGGATAGATAATCTCCTTGTTTAAAGGTCACGTTCATTTTATCAAGAAGTACTAAATCTAACTGTTGCTCAAGTTTTTGAATAAAATGAACCGAGGCATCAATGGAACAACCACTGGCATGTGTTTTTTCTTGGTTTAAACCTAGGATTATAAAACGGTTATAAGGCAAGTCAAAACTAGCCTCTAGTTCTTGATTATGTGCTGTCCATCCTGAAAGAAAAGCAGTCAAAGCTTCTTTAAGAGGCTCAATTTCACCTTCACGAAAAGGTCGATTAGATGGATAAATCCAAACTCTAGACTCTGGAGTTAATTTTTCAAATGGGACAATCATTGATTATAAATTATTTGCATTTGCAATGAGCTCTGCTACATCCATAATTTTGACTGTATCTTCTTTCTTTTTGTTTTTGATTCCATCAGTCATCATGGTGTTGCAAAAAGGACAAGCAGCAGCAATAATATTCGGCTGAGTGTCAAGTGCTTGCTCCGTTCTTTCAATATTAACTTCTTTATTTCCAGGCTCTGCATCTTTGAACATTTGCGCTCCTCCAGCACCACAACAAAGTCCTTTTGTTTTGCATGATTTCATTTCGACCAACTCGGCATCCAACTTTTTGATCAAGGAACGAGGAGCTTCAAAAATTTTATTTGCTCTTCCTAAATAGCACGGATCATGAAATGTAATTCGCTTTCCTTTATACATTCCACCCTCAACTTTGAGGCTTCCTTCTTTGATAAGGCTTTTCAAAAATTGGGTGTGATGCATTACTTTATAATGTCCTCCTAACTCAGGGTATTCATTTTTCAGCGTGTTAAAGCAATGAGGGCAGGTGGTTACAATTTTAGTTACTCCATAACGATCCAATGTCGTTATGTTTTGAAGAGCTTGCATTTGAAATAAAAATTCATTTCCAGCTCTTTTTGCTGGATCACCGGAACAACTTTCCTCTGTTCCAAGAACTGCAAAAGAGGTCTGGGTGTGATTCAAAATTTTAACGAATGCCTTTGTGATTTTTTTAGCTCGATCGTCAAAACTTCCTGCACAACCTACCCAAAAAACAACAGCGGCTTTTTTACCTTCTGCCTCGAGCGATGCCAATGTTGGAACGTTAAGTTTCATTTTTTAAGATTCTGATTGACCGTCATCAAAAACTTCAATGGTAACTTCCTTCTCAATGAGATCTGTAAATTTTCCATTGTAACGGGTCGCTTTTACCAGGTGATTGTCTATCCAGTGATAATTTCCTCCTCTGGGTTTACCCATCAATAAACTGTGGTATTTAAAGCCGTTACTTTTTAGCCAATTTTCAGTTACAGTACGATGAGCTTCTACTCTGGAAGTGAAAAAACAGATAAGATGTCCCTCATCAAACCATTTATTAAGCGTAACCAAAGCATCGGGATACAATTTAGCTGTGGCCATTCGTTCTGGTTCCTCGTTCGGAATATCGTCACAGATGGTTCCATCAATGTCTATAAGGTAGTTTTTTATCCCATCAGGTAGTACAGGACTCACTATTTCCCCTGATTCAACTTTTTTGTGTAAATAACTTTCCGCTTCTTCTCGTTCCATAAATTTAAATTAAAAAATTATTCGCTTGCCCATTGCAAACGATCTTGATTACTAAAAGGCCATGGGGCGCCATTATTTTCTATATTACCCATCATCGCATTGAGTTCTTGTGGTGCCGCAGATTGCTCCATAACCAAATATTGTCTCATATCCATAATAATGGAAAGAGGGTCGATTGCAATTGGACAAGCATCTACACAAGCATTGCATGTGGTACATGCCCAAAGCTCCTCCGGACTAATATAGTTATTTAACAACTGTTTTTGATCGTCTTGAAAGACTCCTTTATTAACATTGATGTTTTTTCCTACTTCCTCTAGTCGATCACGAGTATCCATCATGATCTTTCTAGGAGACAATTTTTTTCCTGTTTGATTCGCTGGGCAAACTTCTGTACACCTTCCGCATTCTGTACAACTGTATGCATTCATCAGTTGAGTCCATTTTAAGTCAAAAATATCACTTGCACCAAATTTATCTGGAGCGTTCTCTTGAACCGCTGGTACTGATTGACCAGGATTCATCATCAGCATGACTTCATTTTTAATATGTGCATCCACCTCAAATTTCCCTTCAGATTCTAGATTGGCATAAAAGGTATTAGGGAATGCCAGAAGTATATGTAAATGTTTTGAATAGTATAAATAATTTAGAAAGACTAAAATCCCTGTTATATGAGCCCACCAAAAACTCCGTTCGAGTATGATTAAAGTTTTCACACTTAACCCATCAAAAAGGGGAATTAAAAATTGTGAAACAGGAAAACTCCCCGCTTTAAGGTAAGTTGCAACACCTTGTTGTTGAATTAAGGAATCGGTTGCATTCATCAATAAAAATAAAAGCATGAGAACCACCTCAAAATATAAAATATAATCCGCATCCTTTTTCGGCCAACCTTTCATTTCAGATTTCCAAAAACGTTTTATTTTAATCACATTTCGCCTTGTCCAAAAAACAACAACTGCAGCTAAAACTAAGAACGCAAGAACCTCAAAAGATCCGATTAGAATATTGTAAAATCCACCAAAAAAAGGGGCGAAAAGTCTGTGTTTACCAAGCAAGCCATCAAGTACTATTTCAACAAGTTCAATATTGATCAATACAAAACCCACATAAACAATAAGATGAAGAAAACCTGCCAAAGGTTTGGTTTTCATTTTAGATTGCCCCAATGCAATACGGACCATATGTCCCCATCGATGTGGTTTTTTATCGGTTCGATCCGTCTTTTTCCCTAAAAAAATATTCCGCTTTATTCGCAAAATATTTCGAGTAAAAATACCGCCTCCAAAAACAAGTAAAATCAAAAAAATAAAGTTTGGCAAATAGCCCATAATTATTATTCTTTTGTACGAGAGGTATTTGCTTTCCTTCCAAAAAGAGAGAAGTGAACGTAATTCTTGGGATTTGCTTTTAAATCATTTAGCAAGGCTTCTAACGCCTCAGAGGAGCCTAATAGAGTGTTATAAAGTGCCTCATCGTTAAGCAGCTTACCTGCCGTACCGTCTCCAGACTCTAAACGTGAGATTATTGATTTTAAGTCAGCAGATGTTTGCTCAAAATTTTTGATTGTTGAATTCAATGGCATTTGATTTAAAGAATCTGTTAATTGACTTAAATTTTTGGATGTATTTTCCAAATGTTCCATCGTTCCCTTAAAATTCTTTTCGTTTTGAACTACTACCTTATTCATGTTCTCGGTAAGCTTTGCTACATTAACAACGCCCTTTGAAAGACCTTCCAAAGCTAATTTTAAATTGTTTTGGGTCTCAAAATTCATGACATTACTCGCCCCAGCAAATAAAGAATCAGCTGAAGTTAAAAGTCCCTCAATTTTATCTTGTAAGGGAGCGATTTGTTGGTTCACTAACTCTGTGAGGCCTGGTTTAACATCCGAAGGTAAAACATCTCCATTTTTTACAATATTTCCTTGTTCATATACAGGTAATATCGCAATTGCTTTTCCACCAATCAGACCAGCTTCATACAATTGTGCTTTACTTTGGCTTGAAAAAGTAAGATCATTACGGAGGCTGAAGGTTACCTTTATTTTTTCATAATTTTCGTCAAAATCAATGGTTTTTACTTTCCCTACATTCATTCCATTTATAGTAACATTAGCCCCATTAACTAGGCCTTCAACGTCACTGTATAAGGCTGAAACGATTTTATTATTATCAAGCAGTGAAGAACCTTTGAGGTAATTGAATCCAAAAATAAAAATAGCAAGACAACTGAGGATCAGAATTCCGGTCTTTAATTCACGTGATATTTTCAATATGTTGTGTTTTAGGATGTATGCCAAATTTATGAATTATTTTCAGAAGAGCATCATTTTAAGCGTTGTAGTGCCTCACTAATTGTTATTTTTTTATCACCATCAAAGGCAACTAAAAATGCATTTGAATATCCCTTCCTTTTTGCAGTTTTTAAATAATCCTTGGCCGTTTCATAATTGAGAGTGCTTTGGTAAAAATAACGATAGAGTTTACCGTTTTTCTCTCTACTGATTGGTGACAATCCATTAAAATTATAAGGCTTGGTCGAGATTCGATTTTTACTTGCTGCAATTTGAACTTTGAAAATAAAGTCTAAAGTGTTTTGAGGACTTTGACTAACAGAATCTGGGTTGACCTGAGCAATAACTTGATTTTGAACTCCCGCTTCACGCTGATTCTTATAGTTTTTTATTGCTTTTGAAATCGAAGTTGCCATTTGATTCTGTCCTTTGGATGAATTTAAAAACGCTCCTTCAGAACTGTTGGTTAAGAATCCTGTTTCCACAAGGACACTTGGCATGTAGGTGTATTTTAAGACCACAAAACCAGCTTGTTTTACAGTCCGGTCCTTGCGTTGTAAATTATTGACAAAACTGCTTTGAATGGAGCTTGCCGCTGCTATGCTTTGATCTAAATAAGTTTCCTGCATTAAAATCAGACTGATTACTGATTGAGGATCATTGGGATTGAAACCATCGTATTTCTGTTCGTAATTTTCTTCAAGAAAGATTACTGAATTTTCTTTTTGAGCAACTTTAAAATTTCGTTCATTCTCATGAAGTCCAAGTACAAAGGTACCTGCACCAAAGGCCCGGGAAGATGTAAAGGCATCACAATGAATAGACACAAAAAGATCAGCGTCAGCTTTATTAGCAATTTCTGCGCGTACTATCAAATCAACAAAAACATCTTTTTTGCGTGTATAAATCACTTTAATCCCAGGATCTTTTTCAAGTTGAGCACCAATTTTAAGGGCAATATTTAGAGCTATTTTTTTTTCAAAATATCCATTCCCTCTATTTCCAGAATCATGTCCTCCATGCCCTGCATCCAATACCACAACAAATGGTTTCTCTTGAGCTTGAATTTCTGCTGTTAAGCCCGTTAGTGTCGAGATTAAAAAGGCCCAAGATAAAAAAAGAAGAAATTTTCTCATTTTAAACACTTTTTGAAACGTAGAATTAGATAAAAAATCTTGATACATCCTTAAAATTATCATTAATTTTGGTCGTTTGAACCAAGCACAACAAATTTAGGGCTTATCAGTTTGCAATCAAAGTTTTATCATATAGCAAATTTTCTCTTTTTCATAGGGATTGGAATCACACAGGCTCAAACTACTGCTTCAGATACATTATCCAAAGAAGTTTTAATTGATAGTATTTCAAAACCGGTTAATAAAAAACCTCTGCTTCTTGCAGAAGTAAAATATACCGCAAAGGATTGTGTCCAAATCGATAGAAAAAATAATAAGCTAATCCTTTTTAACGAAGCAGAGCTGTATTACCAAGACATTGAACTGCGTGCTGGGATTATCATTCTAGATTATAAAACCAATGAAGTCAATGCAGGAAGAATAGTACTTGGCTCTACCCTTGTCCAATATCCTTTTTTTAAACAAGGTAGTAATGAAGTTAATCCAGACTCCATCCGGTTTAATTTTGATACTCAGAAGGCACTAATATGGAATTCTAAATCAGGGCAAAATGGAATGGATATTTTTGCTGCCCTGACCAAGAAACAAAACGATTCTGTCTATTTCATAAAAGACGCAAGAGTGAGTACTGCTGGAAAATTAGTTGGTGGAGAAGACGAAGGTATTGACTATTATTTCAAGGTAAGAAAAGGGAAAATTATACCTGGTGGTAAAATTATTTCGGGACTTACTAATATGTTTATTGCTGATGTACCAACCCCTGTTGGGGTGCCGTTTGCCTACTTTCCATCTTCGCAAAGTAAAGAATCAGGCTTCATCATTCCTTCCATTGGAGAAAGTAACTTAAGAGGTTTTTATGTTCAAAATGGGGGGTATTATCTGGCCCTTTCTGATTATTTTGACTTTACTTTAATTGCGGACTATTATACGAATGGAAGTTATGGATTTCGGGGAGACACCCAATACAACGTACGCTACAAATACCGTGGAACGTTTAGCTTTAGGTATGAAAATTTAATTAATGAAGAACGTGGTTTACCTAATTATTCTAAATCGACGGTGTTCAATGTTCGCTGGAACCACAGTAAAGACGCTAAATCAAGTCCCAACTCAACGTTTTCAGCTTCTGTTAATTTTGGTAGTAGTGACTATTATAGGCAATCCGTTAATCAACTAAATTCACCGAACTTTCTTAATAACAATTTGAGTTCGTCCATTTCATACTCAAAAACGTTTCCAGAATATCCACGAGTAAATATTTCATTGACTACGGCTATGTCACAGAATTCTCAATCAAAATCTGTGAATCTAACCCTACCTACGTTTCAGGCCAATATGGAACGGATTTACCCCTTTGCACCCAAAGTAGGAACAAAAAAAGGTTTCTTTCAAAATATCAATTTTCAATATACCAGTCGGGCAGAAAACAGAATTATCACTACGGAAGATGCTCTTTTTGGCCCCAATATGTTTGACAATGCCAAAACAGGGATGAAACACAGCATTCCATTAAGCACAAACTTTAAAATTTTTAAATACCTCAGCATGTCAACCAGTGCAAATTATGAAGAAGTATGGACACAAAACACCGTTCGATTTTCTGATTATAATCCTGAATTAGGAGTAGCTGTTAAGGACACCATTAATAAAATTGGAACGTTCAGACAATACAACCTAAGTGCATCATTGGGTACAACAATTTATGGAACTTTTAATTTTGGTGAAAACAAGAAAATTCAGACCATCCGCCATACAATTAGACCTTCTATAAGCTATACAAATAGACCGAGTTTTGAAAAATATTACGACACTTACATTGTCGATGCAGAAGGAAATTCAGCCGAATATACACGATATCAAAATAGTCTTTTTGGGGTACCTTCCAAGTCATTATCCAATAGTATGGGGATTTCTTTAGGAAATAACTTTGAAGCTAAAGTTAGAGACAATGATTCTACAGCTACAGGCCCCAAAAAAATAGTGTTATTGAACAACCTAAATATTTCTACCTCTCACAATTTTGTAGCAGATTCACTTCGCTGGAGTCCAATGAGATTGAGTTCTGGCTTTAGCTTTTTAAAGAATAAGATGTCTGTAAATTTTGGAACTACGTTTGATCCTTACACGCTAAATGAAAACAAGGTGCGAATCAATAAATACCATATTACTAATGGAGGCGGGCTTTTTAGAATGACTAGTGCTAATGTAAATATGAATTATTCATTTTCAAGTAGTCAACTTAAAGGTGATGGAAGGGATCAGGATGAGGAAGATCAAAACGAACGAACCCAGCGCGAATCAACATCTAGTGGAGGAAGAGAAGATGACTTATTTGGACGCGCAGAAGATTTTACCGACAGGCGGATGACAGATGACGAAAACAGTGGACCTACCCCTACCTACCCCAGTTATCGTTCAAAAATACCCTGGGACATAAAGCTCGCCTATTCACTGACTTATGTAAACTCTACAGGTCAGCGAGATTTCAGCAATAATTCATTGATGTTTTCGGGTAATGTGGATTTAACTCCAAAATGGAAGGTTGGTATGTCTTCAGGATATGACTTTAAAGGTAAAGGGTTTACTTATACCCAACTTCGATTTAACAGAGACCTTAATAGCTGGAGACTTAATTTTAGTTGGGTGCCTTTTAGTGAAAGAGCTTCATGGAATTTCTTTATCGGAATTAAATCCGGTTTATTAAGTGACATCAAATACGAAAAACAAAGTGAACCCAACAGAAGGTAATCCAATTTAAATCTTTATAAATTATAAAAAAAGCTGTGAAAAAAAAGATCATCACCACACCCAACGCACCTGCCCCACTAGGGCCCTACAATCAAGCTGTTAAAGCAGGAGATACCCTTTATATTTCTGGACAAATCCCAATAAAAACTGAAAGTATGGAACTTCTTAATGGAACCATAAAAGAAGAAACTCATCTGGTAATGAAGCACTTAGAGGCTATTTTGACTGCCGCCGAAATGAGCTTTGAACAAGTGGTCAAAACTTCAATATTTTTGGATAATATGGATGATTTTGGCCAGGTAAATGAAGTTTATGGCAGTTATTTTGACAATAAAACGGCACCAGCTCGAGAAACAGTCGCAGTAAAAACCTTACCTAAATCCGTGCGGATTGAAATTTCAATGATCGCAGTGGCATAGATTTACTCAGCGATTTCAATTAAATTTTTGTGATATTTAACCAACTCGTCTATAGGACGCTGAACGATTCTGCCCATTGTTAATCCTTTTGACACAAGCGCTTTTTCAATTTCCTCTTTTAAAAAGAAAGAGATGGAGCCTATAAAATGAACAGGAACCTCTTTCGCATTTTCAAATTGTAAAATCTGATGCTTAATAAACCGATCAAGACCTTTTTCAATTATTTCTTGAAAAACTTTGTTTTGTTTGTGTTTGATTAAAAATCTTGAAAAAGTAGCCAAATAGGTATTTGGATTTTCTCGACGATAGATATTTTCTTTAATTGAATCGGGTGATAGGTCGTATTCTTTTTCAAATTCTAACGCCAATTCTTCTGACATTGTTTTAAAGTAATAGCTCCGAATAAGCTGTTTCCCAAAAAAGTTTCCGCTAGCTTCATCCATTAAGATATAACCTAAAGACGTTACCCGTTGTTCAATATCTTTTCCGTCAAAATAAGTACAATTTGATCCTGTACCCAAAATACAAACGATGGACTTCTCCCCTAGATCTGCAGCAGCATATACTGCTGCATAGGTGTCTTCTTTAATAATAATTTCACTATGGGTGAAAATTTCGTCAAAAACTCTTCGGATCCTTTTTTGGGGTGAATCTACACCACAGCCTGCTCCGTAAAAATACAAATGGGTTACTTTCTCCCTATTTTGAAATAAATCAAAATTATTGATGATTCGTTCCTTAAGTATAGCACTAGAAAGCACTTGAGGATTTAAACCAAGAGTTTGTGTAGAGAAAAGTATTTCACCTTTATTGTCTACAGCAATCCAGTCTGTTTTTGTAGAACCACTGTCAACAACTAAAATCATTAGTAACTAAGATTAAAGTTGATTGATATGCTTCGCTAAATCAATAAGCTTATTGGAATAACCACATTCGTTGTCATACCAAGAAATTATTTTGAAAAATTTTGAATTCAATTCCATACCCGCTCCTGCATCGAAGATCGAAGTTCTAACATCGCCAACAAAATCTTGAGAGACTACTCCTTCTTCTGTATAACCTAAAATGTTATTCATATCTGTTTCAGCATGTTTTTTCATGACACTTTTGATTTCCTCATAAGAAGTGTCTTTTTCAAGTTTGACGGTTAAGTCAACTACAGAAACGTTGGCAGTAGGCACTCTAAAAGCCATCCCTGTTAATTTGCCTACTAATGATGGTATTACTTTCGTAACCGCTTTAGCAGCCCCTGTTGAAGCTGGCATAATATTGAGTAAAGAACTTCTTCCTCCTCTAAAATCTTTTTTTGATGGACCGTCAACAGTAAACTGAGTTGCCGTTGTAGCGTGCACTGTAGTCATCAAACCTTCAGCAATTCCAAAATTATCATTGAGGACTTTAGCTACAGGAGCTAAACAGTTGGTGGTACAAGATGCATTTGAAACAATTGTTTGAGATGCTTGAGCTTCCGAATGATTGACTCCCATAACGAACATTGGGGCATCAGCAGAAGGTGCAGAAATAACAACTTTTTTAGCCCCTCCATCAAGGTGGGCTTGAGCTTTTTCAAGCGTTGTAAATATACCTGTACATTCAGCTACAACGTCAGTGTTCATTGCTCCCCAACCAATTGCTGCGGGATCACGTTCGGCAGAAATTTTAACGGCATGACCGTCAACTACTAGATCGTTTCCACTTATTTCTACTGTTCCGTCATATTTCCCGTGTACAGAATCATATTTTAATAAGTATGCGAGATGTTCTATATCTAAGAGGTCATTAATCCCAACTACAGTGACATCATTCTGTTTCATCGCAGAGCGAAATACCAGTCTACCTATTCTTCCAAATCCATTGATTCCAATTCTTATTGCCATTTTACTTATGTTTAGTTTATTATTAATTTGTATTAGATTGTGAGTATATCCGAAACTCGGATTAAGTCTTTGTTAATTTCTGATTTTCCTTTAATTGCTTTTTCAAGTGGACTCAAAACCATTTCTTCATTTTTCAAGCCTACCATCATGTTTGATTTTCCTTCGAGCAAAGCTTCTACTGCATAAAGACCCATTCTAGAAGCGAGTACTCGATCAAAACAGCTAGGACTTCCTCCGCGTTGCATATGTCCTAGTACTGATACTCTTACGTCGTAGTAAGGTAAATTCTTTTCAACGTATTCTGCGATTTCAAAAACATTTTTCCCTGTTTTATCACCTTCAGCAACTACGACTATACTTGATGATTTTCCTGATTTTTCACTTCTTTTTAAAGATTCTAATAATCGATCAAGGCCCATATCTTCCTCTGGAATCAAAACTTCTTCAGCTCCAGCACCAATACCTGTGTTGAGCGCAATATGTCCTGCATCTCTACCCATGACCTCTACAAAAAAGAGACGGTTGTGTGAGATCGCAGTATCCCTAATTTTATCAATAGCTTCTATCACAGTGTTTAGGGCAGTATCGAAACCAATGGTATTTGTGGTACCAAAAATATCATTGTCTATAGTTCCCGGTATTCCAATAACAGGGATATCAAATTCTGATTGAAAAACCATAGCACCTGTAAAAGAGCCATCTCCTCCAATTACCACTAAGGCTTGAATACCGTGTTTTTGTATTGTTTCAAAGGCAATTTGTCTTCCTTCTTTAGTTCTGAACTCAAGGCAGCGTGCAGATTTTAAAATTGTACCTCCTTTGTTGATGATATTGTTTACACTGCGTGCATTCATCAATTTCACTTTATCATCAATAAGTCCTTGATAACCTTGGTAAATTCCAATACATTCAACGGAATGAAAAGCAGCGGTTCGAACCACAGCTCTGAGTGCAGCATTCATACCAGGAGCATCTCCTCCTGAAGTTAATACACCAATTCTTTTGATAGTTGTATCCATTCTTATGATTTCGCTGCAAATTTAAACATTATATCAACAGGAGACTAAATCAAAAGGAAATTTTACAAAATTGTACCGGAGTGTTATAATTAATTTTTTTTGACAAAACGAACAGCTTCATTTGAGGCATCCTTTAATTTGACATCAGCAGAAGGATCCACACTAGGCGTCTGACTTGCAACTACTTTTCTAATAAGATCTTTGAAGGTATTAAAATCCACATCGTATGACAAACCAAAACCTTGGGTATAGCCTAATTCATCTCCTATGTAACGAAATTCGTTCTCTTTGTTAAACACTTTTGCTCTTAAAGAACCTTCATCGTTCAGAATAAAATCAATTTGAATGTTACCCACTATTAACGTTTGCTCAACCCCGCCTACTGGAACTCCTATTTTACCATTGAGTAAGATGCGATCACTAATTTTAGTTGATAAAGTAAATCCTAATCGATCTTCCGTTGCAATATCCAACAGCGCACTTTTATCACCTTGGAGGTAATCAATACCTACTTTGAGTTTATCATTATCCTCACCAATCAGATTACTTACAATATCGGATGCTTTTTGGTAAAGATTATTTGTAATTCCTTGCATGGAAACACTTACCTCATTAATGAAGATCCCTTGAGAAAGAAGAGAAATGGCCTGCAACTGACTTCGTTGTGGATCTGCTAAACGATAATTGATTTCTGAGGCTACCGTTCCACTTGTATTGGGAAAATCAATCTCAAAAACTGGATCTTCTGGTTTTAATAAATTTCCTTGCAATCGAATCAACACTTCTGTGGGAATACTTTTATTAAAGTTTGGGTTATCCAAAAGCAATGCTGGATTGGCACCTCCTGGCACACTATACACTGCTTCTAAATCCATTTGAGCTTCTAACGGATTACCTTCCCAAACAATTGTTCCTCCAGACTTTACATTGAATTTTTTATCAATTACTCCTAAATTCTTGAAATTGTAAATTCCGTCAAAAGTGATGAAATCACCCCACATATTAAACTTTCCATTGGTGTTGATTTCCATAAAGAGATTCCCTGCACCACTTCCGCTCAATGAGCTTCCTGTTTCTTGATCAATAACAATTTCAATTGAAGCGTCATTAGTGACGTCCAATTCAAAATCCATTTCTAAACCTCTAATTTCTTTAAGCGCTTTATTTTCAGTTTCAGAGTTTGATGATCGTTGTGTGTTTTTATCTATAAAATTGACAAAACTGTTGTCGGAAAGACCATAACTTTCAGCCCAAGGAATTTTAATTGATGTTCCCTGTTCCGTAGCGCCTTGAAGAGAAATTTTCAAGTTCTTCGTAGGACCTGTTAAACTTAAATTTCCATCTAAAAATCCTTGACCAAAAAATAAAGATTCCGGCTCCTGTGGAGTGTTTAGAAGAAGCATTCGGTCAGATTCAATATACATGTCTAAACTCCAATCTCTAAAGTTTACATGGGAGAAAGCACCCTCTAAAAGCGCTGAAGTGCCTTCGGCTTCTTCAAAGAGGTTTAAATCCTTGAATATAAAATCTTGATTTGAGAGTTGCACCTGAGTACTGGCTGCTTGATAATCTAAATTGAGATAGGGAATACGAATTTGTGCATCTTCTAGATTTAAAAGCCCATTGTGCTTTAGTTGATCTATAGGGCCCCATAGGTTAACGCTACCGGTAATTGATCCGCCTATGTTTTGAATGGCATCTTTTCCTAATGGGGATAAAAAATCAAAATCCAACTTATCAAATTCTAAATTTAAATTGACCGTAGGATCTTTTAAACCCTGCCAAACCCCTTGAACTGATAATTCTTTATTCCCATTTTGTGCTAAATTAAAATCAACAACATAGGCATTCATCAACGTATTTCCATTGGCATTAAATTCAAATTGCCCTAGTTGTTGCCCATTGATATTCCAATCTGCTATAGTTGCTGAAATATCCAATTGATTTTCTTCAGAAGAACGTACAATAGCAACTTTTACATCTGCACTTCCGGTTTGAGTAAACACAGGACTATTTGGGAGTAAATCCTCTAAAAGCACATTACTAACATCTAAATCAAGTTGAAATTTATCGTTGCTCAAATAGGCTCCTGAAAGTTCAATTAGTTGACCGTCTGTGACGGCCAAAAGATCGGTTAAAATTGTTTCTTTGGTCTTGGCATTATAGCTTATTTTTTGATTTGAAACATCGTCGGGATTTAAAATCCAAGTTTGTTTTCCCAAAGGAAATTTTGACTGTCTGAACCCAAAAAAGGAAGTTCCATCACCGGACATAGTATGGTAAAAATTAATCTCAAACGGAGTCTGCTCTTTTGCTTCATTTGTAAATTCTGATCGAAAAAAAAGGGTGTCTTTAAGTTGGGTGCTAATCATATTAAACGACCTGCCTTTTATGTAGTCTTGGGTAATACGATCCACACTCAAAAAGGTGTTATAGATTGGATTTTTAGTATCAATTTGAAAATGAAGCTTTTCCAACTGAAGTGTATTCCATCTCAATAATGGCGCATCTAAAGTAACATTAGAATTCTTTAGATCAGAAGCAATTTTTCCTTTAAGACTTATGTTCTCTGAAATAGAAAATTCTGGATACAACGCATCTAGAAGCTTTTTATAAATCTTGAGATTAAATCGTAATTCCTGCCCCTTTTCAGGTTGTTTTTGGGGTAAAAAAGGATATGCTTGATGAAGGGTTTGTTGAAATAATTGAGTCAACTGTGAGGTTTTAAACCTTCCTTCTGCAACTCCTGAAATGCAATCTGTATTGATGATTGTTAATTCTGTATTGCCCTCAATCATCTTTTTAGAAATCGTAATTGGATTGAGATTAACTACTTTCTTTTCATTCGTTATTTGAGCGGCTGAAACTTTGAATTCTCCTTCAATATCGTCAATGTTTTTTCCTTTAAAACCACCCAAAATCACTCCACTAAACTCTCGCTTTCCTTTTCCAAGCTTAATTCCTAAACCATTCATGTCCCATTTTGAAACATTTGCTGCCAAGGTGTATTGGGGTAATGAATCAGAAAAATCAAACCTCAAATCACTTTTAAGGATTAAAAATTCGTTCATAATACTTAATGTATTTCTCAATTGACGGTCCTTAAAATTACCCTCTAATTTTATGTTGGAAAGATTTAATTTACCTGTATCGAAATACATGTTTTGAATATCCCAACTCAGCTCTAGATTCTCTTTTGTATTAAGGTCTCCTTTTAGTTGAACCAACCCTCCGGTCTTTACTTTTTTCTTTGACAAGTCAGAAAGAAAAAGGTCAATAGATTCAACGTCTGCACTTAAATCAAAGGCTTTTTTTTCAGAGTTCTTGGAAAACAACCCATTGTCTAAGCTGCCCTCAACAGAAAAGTTTCCCCAAGTATTGTGAGAATTTATCCCAAAATTGATCATGGAGTTTTGAGAAATAAAATTACCATTAAACTGAATTGAATCACTACTAAAATAATTCCCAAACCCCTTGAGTTGGTTTACGCTCTCAAATAGCCGCTGGGTATTCAGTCCTGCATTTGAAACTGAAAGTTCCCAAATCAATTTATCAGCGTCAATAAGGTTTTGAACTTTTAGAGTTCCTTCAAGTTTAAAGTCATTACTGGTTAATTTAATATCTCTAACACTAAAATTATTTATGCTCCCGCTGGCGTTGACTTGGAGACCTAATAAATCAAAATTATTCAAATACAACTTGTCAGGATCAATTCTTTTTGGGTCTAGTGAACTCTTTTCTATCACCAATTCAAACGTTCCCTGATCATTAAAATTTCGGAAGCTTTTATTGGCTCCAGATAGTTGTAATGAACCATTGAGTTTGTTCTTACTAGAAATTAATTCCCAATCACTCAACTGAAGATTTCCTGGATAATAAATTACGGAAGCTGCGGTTTCAAATTGCTCTTGAAAAGGAGCGTTTAAACTTCCTTTTAGGCTTTTCAACTGGAGGGTAAGGCTGTCAGAAGTAAAATTGAGGTTTTGAGCAAAAACATCAAGAGAATCAATTTGAATAGGCTTACGGTTAGTGTTTAAATCTGTATAATTAAATTTTGTTTGGGTGAAATCAACCTCACCCACGTTCAATATGGATTTGTTTCGACTCTGACTTTCCTGCTGTAATTTTTGAATCAAAATTTTAAGAGAATGTACTTCTTCTTCGGGGTATTTTTTAATATTCAAATAGACTCCAGAGGCTTCAATTCGTTTAAAATCAAAATCACTTTTTTGCAACTTTTTAAAATCCTGAAAAGAAGTTTGAATTTTTTGAATATAGGCCAGTGTGTCGGAGTGATGATCTCTAATAAAAAGACCTGTTAATTCAAAATTCCCATTCCATTGCAAACGTATTCGTTCAAAAGTAATTTCTTGACTTGTAGTTTCTTGAAAATCTTGCACAAATTTTTTCAAAATACCAGACTGTACCCAAGAAGTTGAAATCAAAACCAACCCCAACCCAAAAATGAGAAGGAAACTCCCGAAAAGGATTGCGATTATTTTATTCCTCTTTTTAATACGAATCGTTTATTTTTGTAACGGTTTTAAAAACACTATGTTGTCTAATTCAGAACTTATTTTGGCCATTGAATCTTCTTGCGATGATACTGCTGCTGCGGTACTCAAAGACCGCAAAGTACTTTCTAACTGCATTGCCAATCAGACTATTCACAAAGCTTATGGTGGAGTTATACCCGAGCTCGCTTCTCGTGCTCACCAATCCAAAATCATTCCTGTAGTCCAACAGGCAATTGCTCAAGCAAATATCGATAAAAATGACCTAACTGCAATTGCATACACCCAAGGACCAGGTCTTCTTGGCTCCCTACTTGTAGGGAGTGCCTTTGCCAAGTCTTTTGCTTTGTCCATAGGTGTTCCTTTGCTGCCAATAAATCACATGCAGGGACATCTTTTGGTTCATTTTATAGAGGAAGAAGGAATTAAGACACCACAATTTCCTTTTTTAGGAGTAACAGTTTCAGGAGGACATACTCAATTGGTTTTGGTCAAAAATCATTTTGAAATGAACGTTCTAGGAACTACACTAGATGACGCCATTGGAGAAGCCTTTGACAAATGCGGAAAGCGAATGGGCCTAGATTATCCTTCTGGACCACAAATTGACAAGCTCGCAAAGTTGGGTGATCCAAATAAATTTCCGTTTCCTATACCCAACATGAAAGGATTTGATGTCAGCTACAGTGGTGTAAAAACAGCTTTTACCAATTTTATTTATAAACAAACTCAAAATAACAGTAATTTCATAATCGAAAATCTTAACGATTTATGTGCTAGTTTACAGTTTACACTGGTGCAAATTATTCTCAAGAAAATTGAACAGGTTGCTAAAATCCATAATCTCAAGCAAATTGTTATTGGAGGTGGCGTAGCCGCTAATTCTGAATTGAGAAATCAGTTAAACAAAAGACAGAAAAGTCACAATTGGGAAGTCTTTTTACCCCCTTTAAAATATACTACTGACAATGCGGCTATGATTGGAATTGCAGCTTATTACAAGCTTCAAAACAAAGTGTTCGGATCTTTAACCGACCCATCCCTTTCACGATTAAACTACTAGATATGAGCTTGTTTTTTGACACTTCCCTTAAAAATGAACTCAAAGAGTTTTCTTTTTCAAAAGAAGAAAGCAAGCATTTAGCTAAAGTATTGAGGAAAAAAACTGGAGATCAAATTAGCATTACCAACGGTAATGGATTAGAATGGCAGGGAGAGTTAATTCACGTTTCCCAAAGCGTAACGATTGCAAAAAAAATAAAAGCAACTCAACACAACCCTCCAAGCAAGCTAATTCATCTTGCGATCGCCCCCACAAAAAATAATAATCGAATGGAATGGTTAATCGAAAAATTAACTGAATTGGGTATCGCTTCTATTACACCACTGGTTTGTGATCACTCTGAACGAAAAATCGATAAAGCCCTTCGTTTTGAAAAGATTGCTATTGCAGCCTTAAAACAATCTCAACAGTTTTATCTTCCCAAAATCAACAAACTTTGTGCTTTTTCTAATTTTGTTGCTGAAGCTACTAAGACCGGTTATATCGCACATTGTGGAAGCAATCCCAAAAAAAATCTAGCAAGCTATGATCTTGATGAAGAAGAGGTTACCCTTTTAATTGGACCAGAAGGAGATTTTAGTCCACTAGAGATCGAAGAGGCTGAAAAATCAGGATTCATCTCCGTAAGTATTGGAAATCAACGCTTTCGAACAGAAACAGCGGGACTCCTGGCTTGTCATACCGTATTTCTCCAACAACAAAAGAATTGAAGCTCTAAACTTTCCTATATTTAGCCTATGAATGCAAAAGAAATCTCCGGTGGAATTGTCCGTGCAGTACTTCAAATCACGGGTATTTGTATTGCCGTCTGGCTGCTATTTCAGATTAAAACACTGCTAATCTATATGCTTATCGCAGGTATTGTAGGCCTGATTGGTAGGCCTATAAATAAGTTTCTAACCCAGCGTCTAAAGTTGAGAAATGTGTTGGCATCAACCATAACTATAATTTTTCTTATGTGGATATTGATTAGCATTTTTTCGCTTTTTGTTCCCCTATTGGTTCAACAAGGAGAAAATTTATCCTTGCTGGAAGTTGACCTTCTCAAAGGAAATATTGAAACACTAATCAATGAAATTGGAACCTATTTTAACTTGGATAATAGTTTTTGGCAACAGCAATTTTCGGTAGACAATCTCTTTCAAAATGTCAATTTTGGTTTACTTCCTGAATTACTCAACCAAACCATAGAATTATTGGGTGGATTTACGATCGGACTGTTCTCTGTTGTTTTTATACTCTTTTTTTTCCTTAAAGACAGTCACTTACAAGAGCGAATCATATTAGCACTGGTCAATGATAATGTAAGCAGCAGGGTTGAAAAATCAATCGAAAAAACAAAAAATTTATTATCTCGGTATTTCTTAGGACTACTTCTTCAGATTGGTATTTTAATGATTGTTTACAGTATTGTGTTAGCAGTGTTTAAAGTTGAAAATGCTTTTATCATTGCTTTCTTATGCGCTTTATTGAATCTAATACCTTATCTGGGTCCCATCATTGGTGGAGTTTTAATGTTACTTTTAACCATGAGTAGCTTTATTGGTGGAGACTTTAGTACTGTTATTCTACCTAAAACCACTTACGTAATGATTGGTTTTATAGTGGGTCAACTGATTGATAATTTTTTCAGTCAACCTTTTATTTTTTCAAACAGTGTAAAATCACATCCTTTAGAAATCTTTATTGTCATTCTTGCGTCAGGAACTTTACTTGGGCCAGTGGGAATGATCATTGCTATTCCATTATACACAACGATTAAAGTAATCGCACAGGAATTCCTTTCTGAAAATAAAATTGTAAAATCTCTAACTAAAAACTTTTAACAGCGAACCTTATGTTCAAATCTCTTATAACAACCCTTTTTATAGCTTTCATAGCATTCAATCTTCAGGCACAAAAACTCAATAGAACTGAACGTAAAATCATAGATCGGGTTAAAAGTCTAGATGAAGAAAGTCTCTCATTTTTAGAACAAGTGGTTAATATTAATAGTGGGACTTTAAATCAAAAAGGAGTTAAAGAAGTAGGAAATGTATTCCGCTCAGCATTTCAAGAAATTGGTTTTCAAACCCAATGGATTGATATGCCTGCTGAGATGAATCGTGCTGGACATTTGTTTGCTTCAATAAATGGTGATAAAGGCAAAAAACTATTACTCATTGGACATCTAGACACTGTCTTTGAGAAAAATAGTCCCTTTCAAACCTTTGAACGAATCAACGACAGTATGGCTTACGGTCCAGGAGCAAATGACATGAAGGGAGGTGATGTGATTGTACTTTATGCACTCAAAGCACTTGCAGATCTCAACTTGCTAAATAAATCAAATATTACAGTCGCTTTTACAGGAGATGAAGAAAGTACCGGGAAACCTCTCACAATTTCTCGTGAAGCGTTAATTGAGGCTGGAAAAAAAGCAGATATTGCTTTGGGATTTGAGACCGCTACTGGATTTGATAATGCTACGATTGCTAGACGTGGTGCATCAGGATGGAGCGTTGAAGTTAAAGGTAAGCGGGCTCACTCATCAGGTGTTTTTAACGAGCGCGTAGGTGCAGGAGCAATTTTTGAAATGAGTCGAATCCTCAATGCTTTTTATGAAGAAGTTCGAGGCGAAGAATACCTCACCTTTAATCCAGGAACACTCCTCGGTGGAACTTTTGTTGATTATGACAAACAAACAAGTAGTGGTTCAACTTTTGGAAAAACCAATGTTGTAGCGCAAACTGCTGTGGTAAATGGTGGACTTCGATTTATATCCGAAGAACAAAAGGAAAATGCTCGTGCTAAAATGCGTGAGATTGTTAGTCAAAATCTTCCTCAAACTTCAGCAAGCATAAGTTTTACAGACAGTTATCCCGCCATGGGACCTACCGAAGGAAACCAAGCCGTTTTAGAAACTTTAAGTGAGGTCAGTCAAGATCTTGGATTTGGACCTGTAACTGGATACGACCCTAGCCGAAGAGGTGCCGCTGATATTTCTTTTGTCGCAAACTATGTTGACGGTCTTGACGGATTAGGAACAATGGGAAATGGAGCTCATACACCCCAAGAAACTGTCAATCTAAAAACCATGAATGCTTTAATTCAGAGAGCAGCACTGTTGATTTATCGCCTTACACGCTAAACTTTTAATGAAAAAAATGATTCTTTAGGGAATCTAAAAAGCAAACAAACCTACTGACAGTATTTTTTGTAATTCTCCTGTTGTGCTTCTAAAGCGCTTTTAAATTCAGCCTTTAATTGTTCAATGAGAGCTTTAGTAGGTTTTACGTCATCGATTGAAGTAACCCCTTGACCGGCTGACCAAATGGTTTTCCAAGCCTGTGCCTCTGCCTTTGCTGCATCTAATTCACTACCAAAGTCAATTTTTTTAGTTTGACTCCAAAGTTCTTCAGTAATCCCCATTGCCTCTAAACTAGGACGTAAGAAGTTGGCGTTGACCCCAGAAACAGCAGCGGTGTAAACAATATCTTCTGCCTTACTGTTAATGATCATTTCTTGATATTCAGGATCGGCCATACTTTCTTTAACATTGATGAATCGTGTTCCCATATAAGCTAGATCAGCACCCATTTGTAGTGCGGAAGCAATATCACGACCCGTACTTATACACCCTGAAAGTAAAATGGTTTTTTTAAAGAACCCTTTAATTTCATTGATTAAAGCCAAAGGACTCAATACACCGGCGTGCCCCCCTGCTCCTGCTGCAACAAGAATAAGACCGTCTACACCAGCTTCTGAGGCTTTTTCTGCATGACGCTTCTTTATGACATCGTGATAAACCAAACCGCCATAACTATGAACTGCATTGACTAAATCAGGTACTGCACCTAAGGAAGTAATGATTAAGGGAACTTGATGTTTGACACAAACCTCAAGATCAGGCATTACTCTTGGATTTGTTGGGTGGACAATTAGGTTTACACCATAAGGTGCTGCCTTTTTTCCAGTCTCTTCTTCAAATTGAGCTAAGGCTGTTTTAATTTCGACTACCCATGCTTCAAAACCTTCTGTAGTTCTTTGATTTAATGCAGGAAAAGTTCCCACTACGCCATTTTTACAACATTCAATTACCAGCTGTGGTCCAGAGATTAAAAACATAGGCGCTGCTATGGCGGGGATACTCAAACGGTCTTCAAAGGTTAGATTCATAAGTTTATTCTTTTAGGAGTAATGTCCATTCAAATTCAAAGGTGGATACGGTATTACCTTGCTGATCAACACCTTTTGACGTCAACCAAAAGGTTTGTGTTTTTTGACCTTCAAGCAACTGCTTAAAAGCTCTATTAATTTTTTGCTCTGCATCGCAGTTAAAAAGTATCTTACCGCGAGCTTTTTTAGTGAAATTTGCGCGGTTATTCAATACTAACATGGAGACTTTAAGTCCATGCTGTTTGACGGCTTGCATAATTAAAACTCCAGTTGTCAGTTCTGCGGCCATCCCTTGGACTGCCCAAAACATTGATTGAAACGGGTTTTGATTGACCCAGCGATGTACAACTTTAGCTTCACAATAATTGGTCTCAATTTTAGTAATTCGCACACCACACCACCAAACCGAAGGCAACTTGAAAAAAGTAAAAATGTTGAGTCTGGACGGTGTAAAATTCATATTAGTGCATCAAAGAAGAAGCAACAATATAATCTAAATCAAAGGCTTCCGCAACTTCTTTATAAACAACTTTACCCTGTACAATATTTAGTCCTTTCATCAAGGCTTTATTTTCAACACAGGCAGTTTTCCAACCTTTGTTTGCAAGTTGTAAAGCATAACTTAATGTAGCATTGGTTAAAGCTGTGGTGGACGTATTTGGAACCGCTCCAGGCATATTAGTTACTGCATAATGAATGATCCCCTCTTTAATCTTGATGGGAGCATCATGCGTGGTAGGTTCACTAGTTTCAAAACAACCTCCTTGATCAATTGCAACATCGACTAAAACGGTTCCTGGCATCATCTGAGACAGCATTTCTTTTCGAATCAACTTAGGGGCTTTTGAGCCCGGTATCAAAACAGTACCGATGATCAAATGTGAACGCTTGAGCTCTTCTTCTATAGTATAGGAGTTTGAATAGACGGGAGTCACGTTAGCCGGCATGATACTTTCAAGTTCTCGAAGTCTTTGCAAATTCGTGTCTAAAATGGTAACGTTGGCACCTAGGCCTGCTGCCATTCGAGCTGCTTCGGTTCCGGACACTCCCCCTCCTATGACCATTACATTTGCAGGTTGAACGCCGGTAACTCCACCGAGTAAAATTCCAAAACCCCCAAAAGGCTTTTCTAGATACTTTGCGCCTTCCTGGGTTGCCATCCGGCCAGCTACTTCAGACATCGGTATCAATAATGGGAGCTTACCACTTTCCTCAACGGTTTCGTATGCCAAACAAATAGCTCCACTTTTGATCATGGCAGTAGTCAATTGTTTACTAGAAGCGAAATGAAAATACGTAAATAGCAATTGCCCATCTTGAATTAAATCATATTCTTTCTCAACCGGCTCTTTTACTTTTACAATCATCTCAGCGTGCAGATAAATTGACTCAATATTATTCACTAATTCACAGCCAACTTGAACGTATTCTTCATCAGAGATACCACTGAGTAAACCTGCTCCTTTTTGAATGCAAACGTGATGTCCTGATTGAATTAAAGTAAGTGCTCCGGCTGGGGTTAGCCCAACTCTGGCCTCTTGAGATTTAATTTCTTTTGGAACTCCAATTTTCATAGCATGGGTATTGGTTAAAGTGACATCCGAAGATATAAATTTGTCGCTTAAATTAGATCAAATTGTTTTGTATAATTATAGTATTTGGTAACTTTATATACTAAACCTCAAATCATGAAATATTTTAACAAAACCCGAACTATTGAACAAAAAGTAACTGATCGAGATATCCTTTACAATCTAAATCGTCAATCTGAATTATTGGAAGCCATACTTAAAGAACTCAAAAAACAAGGAAACTCATAAAACTCGATTTAAAATAGAGTTTTGTAATGTTGAAGTTTAATTTTGGTTCAGAAATAAAGTAATAGCTCAAATTAAAAGTCTGTATGGAACTGCATGCCCTTACTTTAAATTAAAACCAACTCACACCTTAAGTCTGATCTTGTTGATTTACTTCTTCCTGAATTGTGTCGGTGAAGCCTATCCCTCATGTCCCCTGTATGGCCAATATAGTATCGATCTAAAGATTTGGAATATAGGATATAAACAGTAAACATCATTGGGGTAATAGTGATCGCGGCAGGATTCGAACCTGCGACCGTCTGCTTAGAAGGCAGATGCTCTATCCAGCTGAGCTACGCGACCTTTTTACTTCTTGGCGCTTCTCCTCTGAACTTGACCGTTCCGATTGGAAATCGGAATGCGCTATCCAGCTGAGCATTGCTTAACTTGAAGCAATTGTACGTCCGTTTTAAAAATGCTACTCTAGTATTAATTTTAAAACGAATGCAAATATAATTTTAATTTACTAAGTTCAAACAATAATTTCAACAGATAGAACAAATATCGGAAGCTAGCTTCCGATATTTGAAAATCAAATTTGTTGCCTATGAATTACCAGCAATTAACCTACGCTCAAAGATACCAAATCGAGAATTATAACAAAGCAGGTTATAGCATTACAAAAATTGCTGACCCGTACTTTACATGGCAGAGAGGACTCAATGAATACAACAATAAATTAATACGACAATACTTGCCCAAGAAAACAGATTTTAACCAAACCAGTGATCAAACTATCAGTATGATTATTAGTAAATTAAACAACAAATCCAGAAAGTTGTTGGGGTACAAAACACCCAATGAAGTATTTTTAGCTAATTTTAAACTTAGTGTTGCACTTATTACTTGAATCTAGCAAATCAACTATTTAATATGAATTTAGCTTACTCGTAATTTATAAATTGCAGGAACACTCCTTTGGAAAGCTGAATTTTGTCACGGAGGTTTGAATTCAAAATCTGTTCGAGAACAAATGAATCTTAAAATATTCAATCTTATTATAATCTATCTATTCGCGATAAAACTCCATGCGCAGAGTAATGGAGAATTAAGGGGACGCATATTGGATAATGAGACTTTAAACCCAATTTCGAATGCATCAATACTTTTTGAAAACACTGAATATGGAACGATTACTGATAGTGACGGATTTTTCAATGTAATGGAAATAACACCCGACACCTATACAATAACTGTAAGTCATTTGGGATTTAATGATTATAAGATTTATAATTTAATAATAAGATCAAAAGGGAATGCATTTTTAGAAATCAAACTTCATGAGTCTTTTGCTTCACTTGATGAGGTTGTCTTAATAAACAATATCTCATCGAAAAATAAAGAGACCCCATTATCGATTCAAACACTATCATCTGTTGAAATAGAAACCTATCCAGGAGGAAATAATGATGTAATCAAAGCGGTTCAAAGCCTTCCAGGTATTGCTCCTGTAGGAAGTTATCGAAATGAATTAATCATTCGGGGTGGAGCACCGAACGAATCCGTTTATTATTTAGACGGCATTGAAGTCCCTAATATTAATCATTTCATGACCCAAAGAAGTTCTGGAGGAACAGTAGGTATCGTGAATGTATCCTTCATCCAAAATATGACGCTTTCCAGATCTGCATTTGGCGCAGAATATGACAATCCGCTTTCTGGAGTATTATCATTTGAACAAAAAAAAGGGGATGCTAAAAAAGCAAATTGTAATTTTAGAATAGGTGCTTCTGAAGCAGGTTTAACATTTAATGGACCTCTCTTTAAAGGAGATAAATCATATTCTAACACCACGTTGATTGCCTCGGTTCGGCACAGCTATTTACAGTTTGTTTTGGAATTATTGGGATCTGCTGTTAGACCACAATACTGGGACTATCAATGGAAGTTTTCGCATCAATTTAACGATAATAACCACCTGTCATTTATTGGAATTAGTTCTCGTGATGATACGAGGATTGTAAATACTGAAACTACCAATAATTTTGAAATAGCCATTACTGAACAGGAACCGATTATAAAACAAAAAACCCATGCAGTCGGAATTACTTGGACACATCAATATGAAAATAGTTCTGGAAACTTTAAGTTATCACTGAGTAATAATAAGTTAGAAAATGATTTTTCCTTATTTGAAGACAGTATTAATGAATTAGCTGCTGTATTTCAAAATGATGCCATTGAGGAAGAGACAAAAGTAAGATTTCAAAGTACTCATTTTTTAAATGAATAGAAATTCATTTATGGAGTAAATCTTTAATTTTCTGACTATGTCAATAAGACATCTAGCCCCATATTTGAAGAATTTCAATATGCCACCAAACTCAATTTTTTTAAATATGGATTTTTCGGAAAGACAAGTCGGTCATTTTAAAATTCTCGTTTAAGCCTATCACTTGGAGTCCGATTTGATGATGATACCTTCCTAGAATCGAATTCATTAGCGAATACTTTCTCCCCACGTTTTTCAGCTTCCTATGCATTATCAAATGATTTTAAGTGGAAATTGAATGGTTCCCTTGGAAGGTATTATAAAATCCCTGTATATCCGATTTTGGGATATCAACGAGGAGGAGAATACACAAATAAGTTATCAAAATATACTAGGAGTCATCATTATGTAGTTGGACTTGAATACAATCCAAAACCCAGTACAACTCTTTCAGTAGAAGTATTTATAAAAGATTACAGTCAATATCCAGTTTCATTATTTGACAATGTTTCTTTGGTAAATAAAGGAAATGATTTTGAAATTCTTGGTAATGAAGCTATTGTTACAGATGGTAAGGGGAATAGTAGAGGAATAGAATTTTGGTATCAGCAAAAACTCACAAAGCAGTTATATGCTACCTTAACTTATAGTTACTTCTTCAGTGAATTTGACAGAGGTGAGAATTCAAGAATTCTTCCTTCCCTTTGGGACAGTCGGTATATTTTTTCTTTTACAGGTGGTTACAAATTGAAAAGAAACTGGGAGTTTAGTTTTCGATACCGTCAGGCAGGATCAACGCCCTACCCTCTGGCAGATCAAGAGGCTTCTCTTTTAGCCTACCCAAGACTCATCTATGATTATTCGACCCTGACTGAAAATGAGCTAAAGGGGTTTAAAGAGGGGAACGTAAGAATTGATAAAAGATGGAATTTTAAGAAGGTATCCTTCAATTTCTATTTTGAGGTTTTTAATGTTTAAAATCAAAAAATACCGCAGCCCGATGGATATGCGCTAAGAAGAAATCAACAAGGTGAAATAATTGTCCCTAAAGAATTGATAGAATATAAAAACAAAGGAATTAATACACCAATACCCTCGATAGGGATGGCATTTGATTTTTAAAACCATATTGCGCAATAGGAATAAACTGAAGCCTTAAAAAAAGTGTTTACTAAATTCAAAAAAGAGTGGATTTTCACAAAAGTGTAATGTTACTTTATTGATCGGATGCTTGAAAAAATCCTATAAGTTATCAATGAAAAAAAATACTAAAGTTTTATATTCTAAAACTAAACCCATCTTCCTTTTTCAAATGATACTTTTCTTCATCAAATTGATATAAATACGCTCCTTTTTTTGAAGTTGACTTATCCTTTTCTTCTAAGCGAGTTAGGATTTTAAGAGCGTTGATTTTACTAATAAAATTTCTTTTATCTAATTTTTGACTTAATATGGATTCATATAAATTTTGAAGTTGCCTCATAGTAAACTTGTTGGGAAGTAATTCAAATCCAATGGGTTTACTCAATGCTTTTCTTTTTAATGTGACAAGAGCCTCATTGATCATTTGCTGATGATCAAAGATTGGAGTAGGTGCCTCAGCTAAACTGAACCATTGAGCAGCATTTTCTTTATTTAACTTCAAGTCGTAATTAGCAATATTGATTAATGCAAAAAAGGCGACTGATAAGGTCCGCTCTTCTGGATCTCTATCAATTTCACTGTAGGATAAAAGTTGTTCCATATAGACTTCTTCCAGACCTGTGAGTTTTTTTAACACCCTATTGGCCGCATCATTTAATGTCTCTTGCCGCTTTAAAAATCCGCCCATTAGTGACCACTCCCCTTTTTTAGGCTCAAAATCACGCTTTATCAGTAAAATTTTCAAACCCTCTTTATCAAAGCCAAAAATTATACAGTCAACTGCTACTAAAACTTTATCTTCTTTGCTGTAACGATGTAATTGCACTTTCTTTTTCTTATTAATTAATTTATTCATAAAATCTTTCTAAAAAGAAATTTTTTAAATTCTATTTTGGTAAATTATTAAATTATGTGTTATTTTAACACTTATAATTAAAACGAAAAACAACGTAACTGTTTTACAAAAACAAAGTTAAATTTTTAAAATTCATCCTATGAAAAATAAGATTAAATCACTTGCATCACTTTTATTAGTATTCTTTTCAGTCTTTGGATTTGCTCAGGTAAAAACATCTGTTTCCGTCAATCCCTCTGAAGATGCTCCTCAAATCAGCAAGCATATTTACGGTCACTTTGCAGAGCATTTGGGACGTTGTATTTACGGTGGATTTTATGTTGGTGAAGACAGTGAAATTCCAAATCTTGATGGGGTAAGAAAAGACATTATTGCTGCTTTAAAAGAAATGAAAATACCAAATTTAAGATGGCCTGGTGGATGCTTTGCTGATACTTACCATTGGAAAGACGGAATCGGTGCTAAATCAGAAAGACCCACTATAGTAAATCAGTGGTGGGGTGGTGTTACAGAAGATAATAGTTTTGGAACGCATGATTTTTTAAATTTATGTGAAGCTTTAGAAACGGAACCCTATATTTCAGGAAACATTGGAAGTGGAACCGTTCGAGAATTTGCGGATTGGATTCAGTACGTGAACCATGATGGGGTTAGTCCAATGGCTAATTTGAGAAAAGAAAATGGACGTGAACAACCCTGGGACGTTCGTTTTTGGGGATTAGGAAATGAAGCATGGGGATGCGGAGGAAACATGACTGCAGAATTCTATTCTAATCTCTATCGACAGTACGCAACTTACATGACAGACTGGAGTAATAGTAGTGACTTGTATCGTGTAGCCTCAGGAGCTAGTGATGGGAACTACAATTGGACTGAAGTTTTGATGAAAAATATTCCAGGAAAATTAATTGAGGCAGTTGCCCTCCACTCTTACTCGGTCATTGATTGGGAAAATAAAGGTTCTGCCACAGATTTTAGCGATACACAGTATTTTCAAACCATGCAACGTGCCTATAAAATGGACGAATACATTACCAAGCACACTGCTATAATGGAACAGTATGATCCTGAAAATAAAATTGATCTCATTGTAGATGAGTGGGGAGGTTGGTACGATGTTGAATCTGGGACAAATCCTGGTTTTCTATACCAACAAAACACCATGAGAGATGCTATGATTGCAGGGATGACTCTTAACATATTTAACAATCATGCCGAAAGAGTAAAAATGGCTAATCTAGCGCAAACCGTTAATGTATTACAAGCTGTAATATTAACTGAAGGTGAAAAATTAATTCTTACTCCAACCTATCACGTGTTGAAAATGTATGCCGTTCATCAAGACGCTCAACTTATCCCACTTGAATTTGAATCTCCTCTTTTTACTAAAAACGGAGAAACCTTACCAGCCATTAGCCTTTCTGCTTCAAGAGGGAAAAATAATAATCCGTCTATTTCATTGGTGAATATTGATGATTCTCAAAGTCATATCGTTGCTATTGAATTAAGTAAACTGAAGGTAACGAATTTTGATGCTACCATTTTAACGTCAGAATCTCTTCAAGATTACAATGATTTTGACCATCCTCAAGCGATTACTCCAAAACCATTCAAAAAAATTAAATTTAAAAATGGAGAAGCCATCATAGAATTACCCCCATTCTCCGTTATTGTTCTTGAGGGAAATTAAAAAAGTTAATCATGAGTTCCTACGTCATCGGTTTAGATTTTGGTACTGACTCTGTAAGAGCCTTACTTTTAAACACTACAAACGGTAAAGAAGAAGCAACAGCGGTACATTATTACAAGAGATGGAAATCATTAGAATACTGCAATCCAATCGCAAATCAATTCAGACAACACCCTCAAGATCACATCGAGGGATTGGAGAATACCATTAAAACTGTAATAGAAAAATCAGGAGTTGATTTAAAACAAATTAAATCAATAGCAATTGATACCACGGGGTCTTCCCCTCTTCCCCTTGACAGCAAGGGACAGCCTTTGGCTTTTAAAGAACAATTTAAAAACAACCCAAACGCCATGATGGTACTTTGGAAAGATCATACAGCGGTGAGGGAAGCTGAGGAAATTAATAAACTCGTTCGGAATTGGGGAGGAACAGATTACTTAAAATATGAGGGTGGTATTTATTCGTCAGAGTGGTTTTGGGCTAAAATCTTACATATTATTAGAGAAGATAAAAGTATTGCAGAACACGCCTATACCTGGATGGAACACTGTGATTACTTAACCTATCAACTCATTGAAAATAAAGATTTAAAAAAATTCAAACGCTCTCGATGTGCAGCTGGACATAAAGCGATGTGGCACTCAGAATGGAATGGTTTACCTTCTACGGAGTTCTTAACACAACTTGACCCCTATTTAGAGAAACTACGAGAGAATTTATACGAAGATACTTATACTTCAGATATTGCGGCCGGGAATTTATCTGCCTATTGGGCAGGCCGTTTAGGGCTTTCTATGGAAACTCTAGTTAGTGTGGGGACTTTTGATGCTCATGCTGGTGCTGTAGGTGCACGGATTAAAGAAAAATCACTGGTCAAAGTAATGGGAACTTCTACCTGTGATATCATGGTTTCAAATAATCCAAAATACAACTCCACAACTGTAAAAGGAATTTGCGGTCAAGTTAATGGATCCGTAATTCCAGGAATGACAGGACTTGAAGCGGGTCAATCTGCTTTTGGAGATGTACTTGCGTGGTTTAAAAATGTATTGGAGTGGCCCCTTACTGAAATTGTCCTCCAATCCAACGTCTTAACCCATCAACAAAAAATTGAATTGCAACATGAATTTGACCATAAGCTAATTCAAAGACTTACCGCCTCAGCAGCTTCCATACCCTTAGAAGACACCCTTCCCGTTGCATTAGATTGGATTAATGGAAGAAGAACTCCTGATGCAAATCAAAATTTAAAAGGAGCCATTTCTAACATCAATTTAGGTACTTCGGCTCCCCATCTATTCTTATCCTTAGTACTCTCTATCTGCTTTGGTTCAAAAGCGATCGTAAATCGTTTTGAAGAAGAAGGTGTTGAAATCGATCAAATTGTAGGTATTGGTGGAGTAGCTAAAAAATCAAGCTTTATCATGCAAATATTGGCGGATACATTGAATAAACCCGTTCAAATCGCCGAATCAGAACAAACACCTGCGCTAGGGGCTGGGATTTATGCTGCACTTGTCGCCGGTGTTTTTGAGTCATATACTGAAGCAAGTTGTAAATTAGGCTCTGATTATATGATAACTTATACCCCAAACCCCTCTCAGGTTGAGATTTTAAAAGACTTGATGAATAAATATGAAGAGCTAGGAATTTCCATTGATAAACTATCACCTAATTAAATTATTATGAGTTCAAAATTTAAAAAATTAAAGCAAGAGTGTTATAAAGCTAATTTAGAGCTTAATTCATTGGGCTTGGTGGTTTATACTTTTGGAAATGTAAGTTCGGTTGATCGAAAGCAAAAGCTGTTCGCAATTAAACCTTCTGGTGTTCCTTATGAAGACCTAAAGGCTGAGGATATGGTTGTTGTTGATTTTGAAAATAAGATCGTAGAAGGAACCTTGAAACCTTCGTCAGATACCAAAACCCATGCGTATTTATACAAACACTGGGAGGGTATTGGAGGCATTGCACACACCCATGCGCTTTATTCCGTTTCTTGGGCACAGGCCCAACAAGATATTCCTGTTTTTGGAACCACACACGCTGATCATTTGACCGAAGATATCCCTTGTGCAGATCCTATGCGAGACGAACTAATCAAGGGAAATTACGAACACAATACAGGAATACAGATTCTAGACTGCTTTAAAGAAAGAAAACTTGACCCCAAACAGGTTGAGATGATACTCATTGGAAATCACGGTCCTTTTTGCTGGGGAAAAAATGCAGCAAAGGCCGTATATAATGCTCGTGTTTTGGAAGAAATTGCACACATGGCTTACCTTACCTTACAAATCAATCCAAAAGCTACTCGTTTAAAAAAATCTTTAATTAAAAAACACTACGATCGTAAACACGGTAAAGATGCTTACTACGGACAATAACAGAATTACATGAAAGAACTGCTCAATAAAAAAATATGGTTCCTTACTGGAACACAACATTTATATGGTCAAGAAACTCTCAACCAAGTAAGTGACAATGCGAAAAAGGTTATAAAAGGGCTAAATAACTCCCAACATATCCCTTTTGAAATCGTGTATCAACCCATCTTAAAAACACAAGAGGAAATAACTCAAGTTTGCGTTGAAGCATCTTCAAATGAAGACTGTATTGGAGTCATTGCTTGGATGCACACCTTCTCACCTGCAAAAATGTGGATCAATGGACTTAAAAAATTACAACTGCCCCTACTCCATTTGCATACTCAGTTTAATAATGAAATTCCCTGGTCAACCATCAATATGGACTTTATGAATCTCAATCAGTCAGCACATGGCGATCGAGAATTTGGTCATATTTTGACGCGGCTTGGCATCAAAAGAAAAACGGTAGTAGGACACTGGCAGAATGAAACAATACAACAGTCCATTGGATATTGGACGCGTGCTGCATTGGGTTATTATGAAATGCAAAACCTGAAAGTATGTCGATTCGGTGATAATATGCGTGAGGTTGCTGTAACAGAAGGAGACAAGGTTGAAGCTCAAATTCAATTCGGTTTTTCTGTAAACTCCTTAGACGCATCCGATATTGTTAGAGAAATTAAAACACTTTCATCTAAAGAAGTTACAAGCTTAATGAAAGAATACGAGGAATCCTATACGCTAGAAAACCAACTTAAAGAAGGGGGTGACATGCGACAATCCCTTTATGATGCTGCTGAAATTGAATTAGCCTTAAGGTGCATTTTAGAACGGGGAAATTTTAAGGCTTTTACAGATACATTTGAAAATTTAGGTGAACTAAAACAATTACCAGGCATTGCTGCACAGCGTCTGATGGCAGATGGATATGGTTTTGGAGGGGAAGGCGATTGGAAAACAGCCGCTCTTACTCGTGTATTAAAAGTCATGTCGATTGGTTTAAAAGGTGGCACCTCTTTTATGGAAGACTACACCTATCATTTCAATGAAAAAAGACCATTAGTCCTTGGATCTCATATGTTAGAAATCTGCCCCTCAATTGCTGAAAAACAACCTAGCTGTGAAATCCATCCATTAGGTATTGGAGGGAAACAAGATCCTGTACGTTTGGTTTTTAACGCACCAGCAGGAGAGGCAATAAACCTTACATTAGTAGATCTAGGAAACCGTTTTCGTTTTATCCTTAATGAGGTGGATGCCTTGCCCATTACAGAAGTCCTACCACAACTTCCTGTTGCTAGGGTTTTGTGGGACTGCAAGCCCAATTTGGAGGTCGCTACAAAAGCTTGGATGCTCGCAGGGGGTGCACATCATACGGTCTTCTCTCAAGCTTTAACTACAGAAACTATTGAAGATCTGGCAGAAATGACGAATATTGAACTACTGGTAATTGACCAGAATACAGAACTAAGAAATTTTAAAGTAACAATGGCAGCTTTAAATCAACATTAAAAACCAATTGATCAAATGCATTTAACGATAAAAAAAATAGTTGTTTCACTTCTTTTTGTAATGGCAATATCCAGTTGTAACACAACCCCAAAACAAGACTTTATAATTCATAAAGATCATTTTGGAGAAACTAAAGACGGAAAACCTGTGGAGCGTTACACCCTATCCAATCTATCCGGAATGCGGGTCCAAATCATAACTTATGGTGGTATTATTACTAGCTTAGAGGTTCCTGATGCTTTGGGAAGACCTAAAGATGTTGTGTTGGGATACGATACCCTCCTTCAATATGAAAAAAGCAACCCTTACTTTGGTGCTTTAATTGGACGCTATGGAAATCGGATTGCAGAGGGTAAATTCAGTCTTAACAATAAAGAATATACTTTAGTCCAAAACGATGGTAAAAACCATCTACATGGAGGAAATAAAGGCTTTGATAAAGTTCTTTGGACTGCTGAAACGGAACTCCTTGAGGAAGGAGCTCGATTGAAGCTCTACTATCTTAGCACGGACGGAGAAGAAGGTTATCCAGGGAATCTTACCGTAGAAGTAACCTATACACTCACACAAGATAATAGTTTAGCAGTTACATATAAAGCAACAACAGACCACTCAACAGTACTCAATCTTACACAACACTCATATTTCAATTTGGGGGAAGAAGAGGATATTCTCAATCACGAGTTACTGATCAATGCAGATGCTTATCTACCTGTAGACGAAACCCTAATCCCAACAGGTGAAATTGAAGCAGTAGGGGGAACTGCATTCGACTTCAAAACATTCAAGGCCATTGGAAAGGATATTGAAAATAAAGAAATTCAACTGCTACGGGGACTAGGTTACGATCATTGTTGGGTACTAAATGATCAAGGCACGGGACTCCGAACTGCCGCTTTAGTAAAGCATGCTGTTTCAGGTATTCAAATGGAAGTCCTTACTGATGAACCTGGAATTCAGTTTTATTCAGGGAATTTTTTAGACGGTACACTTCCAAAGAAAAATTCAAGTTCGTTTTATGGTCATCGATCAGGTTTATGTTTAGAAACACAACATTATCCAAATTCACCAAATGAGCCCTCGTTTCCGTCGGTTGTTTTGAATCCGGGAGAAGCGTATTCTTCTAAAACTATATTTAAATTTTCAAACTAACTTGTAAACAAACTTTCTTAACACAACATTATGCAAACATTAGAATTATTGGATTGGGTTTCCATTGTAATTTATTTTGCCATACTGGCAGGTATAGCCATTTGGGTTATTCGAAATAAAAAAGAGAATACAGAAGATTATTTTCTGGCCGGAAGAAACGTTGGTTGGTTTGTTGTAGGCGCCTCCATTTTTGCTTCTAATATTGGATCAGAGCATGTTGTTGGTCTTGCGGGAGCAGGAGCTAGTGATAAATTACCCATGTTAATCTATGAAATTCATGCCTGGATTGTTCTCATTTTAGGCTGGGTCTTTTTACCTTTTTATCAAAGAGCAGGGGTTTTTACCATGCCTGAATTTTTAGAAAAACGTTTTGACTCACGCTTGCGATGGATTCTTTCTGTTTTTTCAATTGTAGCCTATGTATTGACTAAAATATCAGTGACGATTTATGCTGGTGGTGTGGTGGTTTCCGCCTTATTGGGAATAGATTTTTGGACTGGAGCAATTGCTACCGTTATTTTAACTGGAATTTATACTGTTTTGGGTGGAATGAGAGCTGTTGTTTACACAGAAACCTTGCAGGCCATGGTTTTAATTGTAGGAGCAGCTGTTTTAACTTATATTGGACTGGATCGTGTTGGAGGCTGGGAAAGCATGAAAGCAACGGTCACTCCAGAGTATTTAAACATGTGGAGACCCGCCTCAGATCCTGATTTTCCTTGGCCTTCATTATTCATTTCAAGTACCATAGTGGGAATATGGTATTGGTGTACAGACCAGTACATAGTTCAGAGAACACTCACAGCCAAAAATATAAAAGAAGGAAGGCGTGGAACTATTTTTGGGGCTTTGATGAAATTACTACCCGTGTTTTTATTTTTGATTCCAGGAGTTATCGCACTAACACTTAAAATGCGAGGAGAACTCCATTGGGAAAATGCTGATGAAGCTTTCCCTGTATTGATGAGTAATTTATTGCCTGCTGGACTGAGAGGTTTAGTTGCTGCAGGACTGTTAGCAGCA
>ENA-OUOG01000150-OUOG01000150.1-marine-metagenome-genome-assembly--contig:-NODE-150-length-87695-cov-5.096350_pt1 | contig 87695 bp, 75 predicted proteins | sample MGYA00248635_ERZ508505 | MGnify/ENA primary metagenome ERZ508505 (study PRJEB26176, sample SAMN06267871) | marine metagenome | isolation source: Saanich Inlet, British Columbia, Canada | place: Pacific... | reverse complement strand
ACTTATTCGTCCTTGTCGAATCTCGTATTCAAGCAGTGCTATTTATGCATTAAGTATGCGCTGTGCCAATGACAACCAATTTAGGGTGGCTATTGCATTGGGGCTCACCTCTTCCCATCCCGAACAGAGAAGTTAAGCCCAATAGCGCAGATGGTACTGCCATCCGGTGGGAGAGTATGTCGCCGCCTTCTTTTAACCCTTCATAGTTTTCTATGAGGGGTTTTTTTATTTACTTTATTTTAATATTTGAATAAATGTTAAAATATTCTTATATTTGCATCATGAAAATATCAAAAAGACAATTTTCGACGAGTAAACTTCATAAAGTTGCTAAAGTGCTTAAGACAATATCTCATCCAGTAAAACTTGAAATTTTAGAAGTTTTAGAAGCTGAAGAGCCTTTGGATGTATCAACAATTTGCGCTAGGATTGGTGTTGAGTGTGAAATTTCAATGATGTCTCATCATTTATCAAAAATGAAGGATAACAACATTTTGATTTCTGACAAAATTGGAAAACAAGTTTTTTATAGAATTGCCGATCGTCAAATTCTAAGCATTTTCGATTGTTTAGAAAGCTGTGATATGTTAAGTTAACAATTATTGGGTATTAAGTATTTTTTATGGAGATAATAGGTTTTATTATGGCCTTTGTGGTTGGTTTATCATTAGGTTTTATTGGAAGTGGTGGTTCAATTCTAGCTGTTCCTGTTTTAACGTATCTTTTTTTGCTAGATGAAAAAGTGGCTACAGCCTATTCCTTGTTTATTGTTGGTTTTGCTGCTCTTATAGGTGGTTTTCATCAAAATAGAAATAATTTTGTTGATTGGCGAACTGCCGTTGTTTTTGGTTTACCAGCTTTGATGGGTGTTTGGTTGGTTCGTTATTTTCTTGTCCCTGCTTTGCCCGAAGTTTTATTTCAATTTGATAATTTTTTATTGACACGTCGAATGGGAATGTTCGGTCTTTTCGCATTTTTAATGATTGGCGCAGCATATTCCATGTTGTTTAACAATAACCCAAAGGGTGGAACCGGAATTGTGGCTTATAATTACACTTTAATTTTTTTAGAAGGATTAGTAGTAGGTGCACTTTCAGGTTTGGTGGGTGCAGGTGGCGGTTTTTTGATTATCCCCGCTTTGGTTATGTTTGCTAATTTGACAATTAAACACGCTATTGGTACCTCACTCATTATTGTAGCGATAAAATCTATTATCGGGTTTTTATTTGCTGATGCTTTGATTATGACTATAGATTGGAATTTTCTTTTACTTTTTACGAGTATTACTATAGTAGGAATGTTTTTAGGGATTTTTATCGCTCAGTTTCTCAGCAGCAAGCTTTTAAAAAGTGTTTTTGGTTATTTTATTCTAATTATGGCCGTTTTTATATTTATTATGGAATTTTTTATAAACTAGTAGTAACAAATTATGAAAGTAGAACAAATTTATACAGGATGTTTGGCTCAAGGAGCTTATTATATTGAAAGCAACGGAGAGGTTGCTATAATTGACCCGCTGAGAGAGGTCACACCATATCTTGAGAAAGCTCAAAAGGATAACGCTCAAATTAAATATATTTTTGAGACCCATTTTCATGCCGATTTTGTGAGCGGTCATATTACGTTATCTGAAAAAACGGGAGCTCCTATAGTTTTTGGACTCAATGCCAATCCCCAATTTGAGGCACATATTGCCAATGATAATGAGACTTTTAATTTAGGTGAAGTGGTGATAAAGGCAATTCACACACCGGGCCATACCATGGAAAGTACTACGTATTTATTGTTCGATAAAGACGGTAAAGAATATGCGATTTTTACGGGTGACACTCTTTTTTTGGGAGATGTTGGTAGGCCCGATTTGGCTCAAAAAATGAATGAGCTTACCATGGATGATCTTGCAGGCTATTTGTATGATAGTTTACGAAACAAAATTATGCCTTTACCTGATCATGTTATTGTTTATCCCGCACATGGGGCTGGATCTGCCTGTGGAAAAAAAATGATGAAAGAAACCGTTGACTTGTTGGGAAATCAAAAAAAGATGAATTATGCTTTACGGGCTGATATGACCAAAGAAGAATTTATTAAGGAAGTTACTGATGGATTAGAAGCTCCTCCGGGATATTTCCCATTGAATGTAAAATTAAATAAGGAGGGATACCCATCTATTCAAAAGGTGATTTTAGATGGATTAAAGCCAATTTCTCCTAATGATTTTGAAGTGATTGCAAATGAAACCAATGCTATTATGCTTGATGTTCGAGCCTCTGAAGATTTTGCAAAAGGTCATATTCCCAACAGTATATTTATTGGTTTGGATGGAAGCTTTGCTCCCTGGGTTGGAGAGTTGATTGTTGATATACAACAACCCATTATTTTAATAGCTCCGAAAGGGCGAGAACAAGAAGCAATAACGCGCTTGTCTAGAGTAGGATTTGACAACACTCTTGGGTTTTTAGAGGGTGGTTTTGAGTCATGGAAGCAGGCTGGTAAAGAAATTGATACTGTGACTTCTATTCCAGCAGAAACTTTGGAAGGAGTTTATCAAGAAATCAACCCTGCTATTTTTGATGTTAGAAAACAATCTGAATATTTGTCTGAGCATATCAAAAAAGCTCAGAACACTCCTTTGACCGAAATAAACGATCACTTAGCTGAATTTCCAAAAGAAGATACTTTTTACATACATTGTGCAGGAGGGTATCGTTCAATGATTGCGGCTTCAATTCTAAAGTCCAGAGGATTTCACAATTTAATTGACGTTCAAAAAGGCTACAAAGCGATTTCACAAACATCTATTCCTAAAACGGACTATGTATGTCCATCAACTTTATAAAATGAATAATATGATAGAATTTTTAAGCCAACCTTGGCCTTGGTATGTATCTGGCCCTCTTATTTCACTGGTTATGTTTTTATTGTTGCGTTTTGGCGGCAATTTTGGTGTTAGCTCAACTTTACGCAGTATGTGTTCTATGGTTGGGGCAGGTAAACACTGTGAGTTTTTTGATTTTAATTGGAAAAGTCAACGATGGAATTTAATATTTGCTTTAGGAGCTGTTGTCGGTGGTTTTATCGCCTCAACGGTTTTAAAAAGTTCCGAACCAATGATTCTTAGTCAAAACACTATAGAAGATCTTTCTCAATTGGGAATTTATTTTTCGGGTGAGTTTGTTCCTAAAGAGCTTTTCAGTTGGAGTAGCATACTCACTGTAAAAGGGTTTTTGGTTCTTGTAGTTGGTGGATTTCTTGTGGGATTTGGAACACGCTGGGCAGGAGGTTGTACTTCTGGTCACGCTATTAGCGGTCTTTCTGATTTTCAACTTCCATCATTGATTGCAGTAATTGGTTTTTTTATTGGCGGTTTGGTCATGACATTTTTAATCTTTCCTTATATATTTTAATTATTATGAAATACATTCAATTTTTACTGATCGGAATTTTCTTTGGTATTGTAATGACCAAGTCTGAGGTAATTTCTTGGTTTCGAATTCAAGAAATGTTTCGCTTTCAATCTTTTCACATGTATGGAGTTATTGGAACTGCTTGGTTTGTGGGGGTTATTTTTATTCAACTTATAAAAAGAAAGAACCTAAAAACGTATCAAGGCGATAGCATTGCTTTTAAAAATAAAGATTTTAGTATTTCTAGATATTTGTTTGGAGGTATTGTTTTTGGTCTTGGATGGGCTTTAAGTGGAGTTTGTCCTGGCCCAATGTATACGTTGGTTGGAAACGGATTTACAGTCTTTATCGTTGTTATTTTAAGCGCTCTATTGGGAACATACGTTTATGGCTTGTTAAAAAACAAGCTACCTCATTAAAAAATAGGGTAGGTATTGGTTTTTATAAAAAATATCCAATTGTAAAAGCCAATACTATGGTAATTAGATTGTTGATTTTTAATTTATGACTGCTATTGCTTTCAAATAAAATGGTCGTTGAGACATGAAGAAGCACGCCGACCACCATGGCGTTAACTGCTGATTGAATTGCGGGATCGTGTTCAAAAAACAAACTTAAATAGCTTCCCAGTGGAGTCATAAGCCCAAACAAAATGAGAAGCAAGAATGACCAGCCCTTTTTGATCGTAGATTTGGATAAAAATAAGGCAATGATGATTGTAATTGGGAGCTTATGAATGCTCACAGCCATGGTAAGGCCATTAAATTGCCCTAATGAAAATCCTTCTACGATAGAATGAATACTTAAACTTATTAGCAGGGTTAGAGGTAAGTTGCCAGTGTTATGCACGTGCAAATGCCCATGTTCGGCACCTTTTGAAAAAGACTCCAATATCAATTGCAGAAGAATCCCTAATAATATCCAAATACCCACATCAATACGGGTGTCTTGATATATGTTAGGAAGCATCTCAAATACAATTAATGACAATAGCAAAGCCCCACTAAACGACAACAATAAAGGCAAAAACTTTTTACTTATCCACTTGCCAATCCATAGTGAAGAGGCTCCAATGATTACTGCTATAAAGGGAAATAAGAATGTACTCATACAACCATCATAATTAAACGTTCTGAATTATTTGCATGGTAGGGATTTAACTCATAATCTCCAAACAATTCCACAATCTGTAAATCGGATTTTTCTAATAAGGCTTCAAAATCTGAAAGTTGAAGCGATCGTACTTTTTCAATATAATTGTGCTGAACTTCATCAACAGAAAATGTAATATTTTTTATAATATGGGTTTTTGTCATGGATCGATGTATTGAAAATTCGATACCATCTATTGATTTTACTTCATGTTCAATCAATTGTTTCTCAACATAAGGAATGTTTAAAAAATCAATAATCCCAATACCATTATTTTTGAGGTTATTTCGAAAGCTTTTGAGCGCCAATAAATCATCTTTTTCATCATCAAAATACCCAAAACTAGTAAAGAGATTAAAGACAGCGTCGTATTGCAAATCCAAGGGTTTTCTCATATCATGTTTTAGAAATTGTAAATTTTCGTTTTCAAATTGAGAGGCAAATTCAATACTATTGTTCGAAAGATCCATTCCTGTTACTTGAAAGCCCAGTGAAGCCAAAAACATGGCGTGACGTCCTTTTCCACATGCTACATCCAAAATAGTATCGCCTGATTCCAAGTTGATGTAATCAGTGAGTCGAGTCATAAATTGTTGCGCCTCTGAATCATCTCTGTTTTTATACAAAACGTGGTAGTAAGGAGAATCAAACCAAGAAACAAACCAATCATTTTCTTTATGCAACTGAGTATTTTTCATTTTTGGCTAAATTATAAAATATGTACCTATTTCAATGATTAATTTTAGGGAATTGACACTTTTGTGAATTTACAACATCCAACGTCATATTCATAGAGGCCTTCAGGCAAAGTACTCGTAAAAAAGAGTATTTTTGCGATACATAGCACACAGAATGGAAGAACAATTTGAAATGATTGCCAAAACGGCACACGGATTTGAAGAGATTTTGGAAAAAGAACTTTTACAGTTAGGCGCCCAAAAAATCGAAAAAGGGGTTCGAAGCGTTCGTTTTGTTGGAGATAAAGGATTCATGTATAAGGCCAATTTGTGTTTGCGAACAGCCATTCGAATCCTTAAGCCTGTAGCTAAGGTCACAGCACAAAATGACAATCAGCTCTATCGTGCTATGTATAATTTTCCATGGGAGACCTATTTGAACATTGATCAAACGTTTTATTTTGGCGTAACACTGAACAGTGATTATTTTTCACATTCTCTTTTTATTGCTCAAAAAACCAAAGATGCTTTAGTAGACCGTTTTCGTAAACTAGAGTCGCGTCGACCAAGTGTTGATAAAGATGACCCGGACATTCGATTTCATATACATGTTTATCAGGATCAATTTTCTATATCTATTGACTCCTCTGGGAAATCATTGCATCAACGAGGGTACAAAACGGCTACCAATATTGCTCCTATAAATGAAGTTTTAGCGGCAGGAATGCTTTTGCTTTCTGGATGGGATGGCCAATCCGATTTTTTGGATCCTATGTGTGGAAGCGGAACAATTGCTATTGAAGCGGCAATGATTGCTTGTAATATTCCAGTCAATATCAACCGAAAAGAATTTGCTTTTGAAAAGTGGAGCGATTGGGATGAAGCTCTTTATTTAACAATTGAAGAATCTTCCCTCCATAAAATTAGAGGTTTTGATCACAAAATAATAGCTTATGACAAAGCGCCTTCTGCGGTTGAAAAAGCTACAGAAAATGTTGCTAACGCCAACCTTTCCGATTTTGTTGAAATTCGACAGGTTGATTTTTTTAAAACCCAAAAAGAAAGCGACGGATTTTTGCAATTGGTTTTTAATCCTCCTTACGGTGAGCGTTTGAATATTGAAATGGAAACTTTTTACGAAAACATTGGAAACACCCTTAAAAGAGGATACCCTGGTTCTCATGCTTGGTTTATTACCTCCAACATCCCAGCTTTGAAACATGTTGGATTACGTCCCTCTCGAAAAATTCATTTGTTTAACGGAAAGCTAGAAAGCCGATTCGTGAAATACGAATTGTATGAGGGTACTAAAAAAATTCATAAATTACGATCCTAATCACCTATATTTCTATGAAAAAAAAATCCATTGCCTTTTTGTTAAACCTTATTTGTTTTGGAGTGTTGTTTGTTGTTTTTCGATATGGAGTAGGGTCAATATTACCTCTTCCATACTTACCTCTTCTGATAGGTTCTGCAGTTTTAGCAAGTTTTTTGGCACCTAAGTTTATGGTACAGAATCAAAATGAATCGGAAGTAATTGTTGTGAAAATTCCTTTTGTCAAGTCTGTAAAAAAATTGTGATTATTTTCTTTTTGTGTAAAGAGGGATTTGGTACATGATGGAATAGCCCAATCCGACTCCAATACTATTGTCGTCCAATACTTTATTGAAACCTGGAATGAATAAATTATCGAAATTTTCAGGACGTTCTTCGCTCATCAATCGTTTGAGTTGAAGATTCACACCCATGTACAAGTTTCTTAACAGTTCGGCCTTTACTCCCAATTGAAACTCTATCCACTGGGCTTTTAGCCCAGTGAAATTTCCGTTTTCACCACCTTCAGCTACAACAGGTTCTCCCCAATATTGACTGGTGTTATATATAGTATAAGAATTCAACGTTTGTTCATGTGAGCTTACTCCATAACGAATCCCTACATAAATCATATTTTCCATGCCTGCCCAATTACGGTATGTGTTATAATCTGCACCTAATTTGAGGTAAGTCCCTTTCGTAGTAAAATCTAAATTATTTTCAACAACTGACTTTTCTTCAGAACCTATTTCTCCAGCGATATAAAAACGTTTTGAAATTCTATAATCCGCAACAAGTTCCAAACCGGTGTAACTTTCTTCAAGTATAGAACGAATAGGCTTGCTTATATCCATACCCACTCTAAGTCCATATCGTTCTTTATAGACAATGGAATCCTTGATTTCATCTGTTTTTTCTTGCCCAAAAGTCAGCACGATTGAGAACAATAAAAAACTGCTAATGATATATTTTGACATGTGCTTTGGTTTCATTTTCAATCAAAGAGGAACTAATTTCTATACTTTGAATCCACAAATCTGAGTCGGTCTCAATTGTCGCCTCATTCAATTCGTATTGCGCTCTAAACCCACAAGCTCTGCTTATATAAACTTGCGCAACATCGTATGATAGGTTAATTTGATCAGCATTTGTGTCACTCGTAATCGGATCGACAAAGTTTTTTGTTAAGACAAAAGAAGTTGAGGTGCTTTGAGATTGTAAGGGTATAGACAATGAATCGGTTGATGCAACTGTATAAATCAATTCGTTGCCAACACCTTGAGTTGCTAAATTTTCAACGGATTTTAACTCCGTAGGATTCGCGGCATTGTAAAAACGGATGATAAGCTTGGGAGTAGTTGGAGTGTTGGCCGCACAAATATCATCGGGCTCACATCCGCCTGAAAAGGTCACTAGTAATACCGCAATCAAACAAAGCTTTATTTGTTTCATAAATTTATTCTCTTTTTCAAAAGTACAACATTTTCGACATGATGCGTATGAGGAAACATGTCAACAGGCTGCACTTTTTCAATTTGATAGACAGCATCCATCAAAGCCAAGTCTCTAGCCTGCGTAGCAGGATTACAGCTCACGTAAACAATGCGCTCTGGAGCTAATTGCAACAATTGTTCCACAACATCTTTGTGCATTCCGTCACGAGGCGGATCGGTAATCACTAAATCAGGAACGCCATGCCGATTGACAAAATCCGTATTAAAGACTTTTTTCATATCACCCACCTCAAAGTGAGCATTGGTGATTTTGTTTTCTTTTGCATGCTTTTTAGCGGCTTCAATTGCTTCAGGAACGCTTTCAATACCAACAATTTTGGAAGTCATTTTTGCTACAAATTGAGCAATGGTACCAAGGCCTGTATATAAATCATAGACCAATTCACCACCTTGTAAATTGGCAAATTCTCGAACTACTTTATAGAGCGCATAGGCCTGACTGCTGTTGGTTTGATAAAAGGATTTAGCGTTGATTTTAAAAGTCAAATCTTCCATGGTTTCCTCAATATATTCTTTTCCAGAATAACACTGAATATCCAAATCGTAGATGGTGTCATTTCCCTTAGGATTGATAACATACAGAAGAGATGTAATTGAGGGGAAAGAGGTTTTTACATAATTGAGTAACAACTCTCTTTTTTCAACATCTTCATGGAAAAACTGTAATAACACCATAACTTCTCCGGTATTGGAAGTGCGAATCATCAGTGTGCGTAACCATCCGGATTGATTTCTAGGATCAAAAAACGGTAATGCATTATCTGCTGCAAATTTTTTGATTCCCAAACGAATACTGTTGGAGGGTTCGGCTTGCAAGTGGCATTCTTCTATATCAATAATTTTATCCCACATACCAGGAACATGAAATCCCAACGCATTTCTATCCAAATCGGTATTGTCAGAATCAATTTCTTCCCGGCTGAGCCATCGATTGTTTGAAAATGAAAACTCCATTTTGTTTCGGTAGTAATAGGGTTCATCACAACCCAAAATAGGGCTTATTGCAGGAATGGATACACGTCCAATCCGCGTGAGGGCGTTCTCAACCTCTTGTTGTTTGAAAGATAATTGCGATTCATAAGCCATGTGTTGCCATTTGCAACCTCCGCAGGTTCCAAAGTGCTTGCATACAGGTTCAACACGGTGTTTGGAATATTCATGAAAATAAACAGCCGTTTCCTCAAAATAGTTCTTTCTTTTTTTAAACGTTTGAATATCCACAATGTCTCCTGGCACTGCATTGTTGACTAACAGCACCTTACCGTCTTCGGTTTTGGCAATTACTTTCCCTTTTGACCCTGTATCTATTACAGGAACACGCGCAAACAACTGGCGTTTGTTTTTTCTTGACATGGGGCAAAAATAACACTTTGTTATTGCACTCAATAACTTCTCGTAAAATAACTTTTTCGGGATGTTTGTTTTGTTGTTTTGCTTCAACGAACCTAACGATCCAATTCATAATTGACCAACAAGTCAACGACCAAGTTATAGCTTTGAATGCCTTCTTTTTGTTGATTGGCTTTGAGGTAAGCATCAAACGATTTTTTAAAATACGGCTCTAGTGGATTCTCGTAAGCTTTCCAAAATGAAGCGATTTCTTTGTAGTTTTTTTTCACTCCTAGGCGAAGTTTGTTGGAAAGTAAGGTCGCATTTTCAGGGTTACGTTTGTACAATTCCCTCAACAGATAACGAACACTTAGCGCAGACCCTGTGTATTGGAAATACACATCATCAAACTCCAAACAGGCTATTATTCCTACAAAATTAGCTTCATTTTCAGCCGCAAATCCCAATTGATGTGCTATTTCGTGGCAACTCGTAGTGGGTTTACTAAAGGTCGGAGTTTTTCCATTTATTTGGGCCTCTAAGGTCAATGGATTCAGGTAACCTCCATAGCCCATATAACTCAGTCCTAAGCCAAAAAGGGAAGTTTTTACATTCGTATTGGGATACGAAACAGCCAACCAATCGGGGTTGAGCGTTTGAACTGCTTGTTGGCTCATTTCAAAAATTTGCTTGTTGGAGTAGGGAATATCTACCGCCACGGAATCTGAACTAGCAATGCGTTGATGCAATAGATTGGTCTTGTTTACAAACGTTTCGGTTACCGCTTGCAAACTTTCAGTTGTGTAGCCGCTTGAAAGGTTGAGTTGATCTTTAAGGGGCAGTCGATGGTAGTTGAGCCCCCATTGCAAATGGAATACAAAATAGACAACCGCGCAAAGAACACCCAGATCTAACCAAGTTGTTAATTTGTTTAAAAATCGAATCCTTGAAACCAACCAAATTCCCATTACTATGTACAAAAAATCACCTATGGAGAACGAAAATGAATGCCAAAAAAATTGGTTGAAGACATACATTTTGGGGTAGATCGTAGCACTGTAATAATTTTCAACCCAAACAGGATGCTTTGCTGCCCATTGGACTAGCAGCCATTGAGGAATCAAAGAAAGCAGAACAATTATTTTGTAGGAAGGTTTCATTGCTTAAGAAAGGTATTAATAAAAAAGAAAGTATTGTACCCCTAACAAAAAACCCCGCTCTTATGAACAGGGTTTTGAGTTTTGTTATTTGATGTCGACCAATTCAACATCAAATACAAGCGTTGCATTGGGAGGAATCACTCCTCCGGCTCCGCGTTCTCCATAAGCCAAATCACTAGGAATAATTAAACGTGCTTTGCCTCCTTTTTTCAACAAAGCAATTCCTTCGTCCCAGCCTTTAATTACGCGCCCTTGTCCGAGAGGAAAACTAATAGGAGCATCGCGTTTGTATGAAGAATCAAATACGGTTCCGTTGGTAAGTTGACCTTGGTAATGTACCGAAACATTTTGACCAGCGGTAGGATTTTTGCCTGTTCCTTCTTGTGTGATTTGATACCGCAAACCACTTTCGGTAATCTCAAATCCTTCCGAAAGGCTGTCTAATTCTTCTTTTTGTTTCTTTTTTTCTTTTTCAACCCGTTCTGCTTTTAAAGCAAAATGATCTACAAAAAGAGTCGCCGCATCAAAGTTTTTAGCATTTTTCCCTTTTCGTATGATGGTCACTTTTTGGAGCGTATCACTTTTTTGAATAGAATCCACTACGTTTTGTCCTTCAATAACTTTTCCAAAAACGGAGTGTCTTCCGTCTAGCCAAGGGGTTTCTTTGTGAGTAATAAAAAATTGGCTTCCATTGGTTCCAGGACCTGCGTTTGCCATGGAAAGAATTCCAGGGCTATCGTGTTTTAAATCAGCTACAATTTCATCATCAAAGCTATACCCAGGACCTCCTTGTCCAGTTCCAGTAGGATCACCTCCTTGGATCATAAAATCAGGAATTACACGATGAAAAACGATACCATCGTAATAATTTTTTCCTTTAAATTTTTCATCTACCATTGTATTGGTTCCTTCGGAAAGTGATACAAAATTGGCAACTGTAATGGGTGTTTGCTCAAAGGTAAGTTGTGTCAAAATGGTTCCTTTGTTGGTGTCCATTTTGGCATATATACCGTCTTCTAGGTCAGGGTAAGCTGTTTTGCATGCCGTAACAGAAATGATAAGGGATGCAAAAATAACAGAAGTCATTCTCATTGTATAAGGGTTTTATTTGTTAGCAGTTTCAATGTTAGTGATTTTTAGTTGAATCACCAACGGTGTGTTTGAGCCAATTTTGTTTTGATCGCCCAAAACGCCGTAAGCCAAAATAGAGGGTAATAAAAAAGTTCCTGACGCTCCTTTTTTAAGGAGAGATAAAGCTTCTTTAAGTCCATACAATATGGGTTGTTCGTCTACAAAATAGCTTTTCCTCCCAATGGTCTTACGATCGTAAATAAGTACGTTGTTTAGATCCAATACTTCGTATTCAAAATCGATTCGAGTTCCCTTTTTATGAGGCAAAGTTTGAATGTCTGAGGCAGCGTACCAAAGCCCGCTGGGTGATTTGTCAAATACTAGATTCGATTGAGCGACAATGTATTGCTCAATCAATTCGGTTTCCTTCAAAAGTAATTCTTTGTTTATTTGAACAGATGTGAGTTCAGCTTCTTGTTTTACTCGCTGTATAGGATGCCTGGGCTCGGGCGATGAACAGGCAACCATTATAAGAAGTAAAACAAGATAAACAATAGGTTTCATGAGGATTGTAATGATTTTTGGTATTGGGGCAGTAAAGTTATAAATTTTTGGACAGTGTCATCAATAGTTCCATCGTTTTTTCCGCCAGCTGCATTGATGTGTCCACCTCCTTGAAAATGCTTTTTTGCCATTTCATTAACCGAAAAATTTCCTGAGGATCGAAGTGACAATTTCACATATTGCTCACTTTTATCTTCAATCATAATAACGGCCAATTTGACTCCTTCAATCGTAAGGGCGTAGTTAACAAATCCTTCGGTATCTCCTTTTTGGAAATTAAATTTTCTCAATTCTTCTTGACTCAAGGTCATAAAGGCGGCATGATATTCTGGCAATACTTTTAGATTATTAAGCGCTTGGCCTAGTAACTGCAAGCGATTTACATTTGATGTGTTGTAAATTTGATTGTAAATCGCAGAAGGATTGGCCCCACATTCAATTAAATGGGCAACAATGCGGTGTGTTTTGGGTGTTACTGACGGAAATCGAAATGAACCAGAATCGGTTAGCATTCCTACATATAGACTTGTAGCGATTGCGTTGTCAATTTGCTCCAATGCTGAAAGCGATTCAATGATTTGATATACCAATTCACAGGTAGATCCTATTTCTGGCTCCGAGAATTGAAGGTCAGCATAGTCCTGAGGATCGCGATGATGATCAATCATTATTTTAGTGGCAGTATGATTGTCAACATGTTCCCCTAACAGTTCAATTCTTTCTAAAGAATTGAAATCCAACGTGCAGATTACATCGGCCTCTTCAAGCCTTTCTAAGGCTTTATTTTCATTAGTTTCAAAACAAATTACAGTTTCATCTCCCGGAATCCATTTCAAAAAATAGGGGTAGGGATTGGGAACAATAACGCATGCCGTATGATTGTTTTTGTTTAAAAAATGCATCCACCCCAAAGAGCTTCCCATGGCATCGCCGTCGGGGTTTTTGTGCGGAATGATTACCACGTTTTTAGGCGTGGAAAGTAGACGCTGTAATGCTTTTATGTTTTTAGATTTCATTGAGGCTAAGATACATAAAGTGAACTGATGTTAAAAGTATAAAATCTTGTTTCGATTTCGTACATTTGGATTTCTAAAAATAGCCATTCACTGTGCGATTTAATATTTTTAAACTAGGAAAAAATAGACGCTATAATTATACGCCTCGTTACTTTAAAGGGAAGGATGCAGGAAATCCTTATGATTTTGATTCGAAGTTTTCAAAATATAGGGATTCTCATAATTCTAATGATTTTGGAGCACATTGGAAAGAAGCACGCAATGCAAGCCGACACCGAGGCAATCGGGCGTTGTCAATCAGGTTGTTGTTAATTATTTTGTTGTTGGTGCTTTGTTTTTTGTATATAATTGATTTTGATGTGTCTATCTTTAATTCGTTAATTTAATGTCTGATGTAATTCAATTATTGCCCGATCATGTGGCCAATCAAATTGCTGCAGGAGAGGTGGTTCAGCGCCCTTCTTCGGTTGTAAAAGAATTGATGGAAAATGCTATCGATGCCCAAGCTTCGCACATCAAATTAATAGTAAAAGATTCGGGTCGCACATTAGTTCAAGTGGTAGATAATGGAATAGGAATGTCAGTAACTGACGCACGATTGAGTTTTGAGCGTCATGCGACCTCCAAAATCCAAACGGCTGAGGACTTATTCAATCTCCACACCAAAGGGTTCCGAGGAGAGGCATTAGCCAGTATTGCTGCAATTGCTCATGTTGATATTACGACCAAACGTCAAGAAGATGAGGTAGCTACTCATTTAAAAATTGAGGGGAGTGAAGTACTTTCTCAAGAATCTACGGCCGCTCCAAACGGAACCTCATTGGCAGTTAAAAATCTTTTTTACAATGTACCTGCTCGGCGAAACTTTTTAAAATCCAACCAGGTTGAGTTGCGACATATCATTGACGAGTTTCAGCGAGTTGCCCTTGTTCATCCCGATATACGATTTTCATTTTTTCATAATGGGAGTGATTTGTTTGAATTGCCGGCCGCTTCTTTGCGTCAACGTATAGTGGGTGTTTTTGGAAACAAAACAAACGAAAAATTAGTTCCTATTTCTGAAAATACAGAAATAGTGACAATCATTGGTTTTGTGGTAAAACCTGAATTTTCAAAAAAAAGCCGAGGATCACAATTCTTTTTTGTCAACGGTCGGTTTATAAAAAGCAGTTATTTGCATCACGCTGTTAAATCCGCTTTTGAAGGCCTTTTGCATGTAGGTTCGCATCCTGGATACTTTATTTATTTGGATGTTCCTACTGAGTCTATCGATATCAATATTCATCCAACCAAAACAGAAGTCAAATTTGAAGATGAACATTCTTTGTACGCCATTATTCGTTCGGCAGTAAAACACAGCTTGGGTCAGTTTAATATTGCACCTATCCTTGATTTTGACCGAAACCCAAGTTTGGACACACAATATTCCAATCGCAATAGCACTCCTTCAACTCCCAAAATTTCAGTCAACCCCTCTTTCAATCCTTTTGATGCTAATGAATCGTATAATCATAAAAAACCAAACCCTGAAGGTTGGGAACAACTATACGAAGGTTTGGAAGCTGGTCAGCCACAAGAAACAGAGACTATAGAAACTAGTCTTTTCGAAGAATCTCAGGAGCGTCCAGTAGCCACAACATTTCAATTGCAACGAAAATATATAGTGAGCACCATTCGATCAGGGATGGTATTGATTCATCAACAGCGTGCACATCAACGCGTGTTGTACGAATATTTTTTACGTCTCATGTCCACCGATTCGTCTCCCAGTCAATCTCTTTTGTTTCCATTGGTTTTGAGTTATTCTAAAAGCGAAGTCATTGAGCTTGAAGAATTTCGAACAACTCTTGAGCATTTAGGGTTTTCGTTTGGAGTTTTTGAAGACGAAACCATTGAGATTATAGGAATTCATAGTTCGTTGACGGAGTCTGATGTATCTGAAATATTTGACACCTTTTTATCCAATCTTTCCAAAGACATTCCTGATGACGGATTTAGTTTGAATGATCGTTTGGCCAAAATACTTGCACAATGCGCAGGAATTAAAAGCGGTGAATCTCTCGATGGAGTCTCTCAAGAAGGCTTGGTCAATGATTTGTTTGCTTGTAAGGAACCCGACAGATCGCCCTATGGCAAACCTGTATTTACAACACTTACCGTTCATGAAATTGAAAAAAAATTAGACGCATGAGAAGAATTCCTGAAACCATAAAGCAATTGCTTATTGTCAATGTGTTGTTTTTTATAGGATCTCAATACTTGGGACCGCTTTCCTACGATCTTTTGGCCTTGCATTACCCTGACAATGATAATTTTTTTGCATGGCAACTAGTTTCCCACATGTTCATGCATGGCAGCATCATGCATATTGCTTTTAATATGTTAGGATTGTGGATGTTTGGCTCACCTTTAGAGCAAATGTGGGGAAGTAAAAAGTTTTTATTTTTTTATTTTTCGACAGGATTGGGAGCCGCTGGACTCCAATTACTGATGTATTCCATCACTATCAATTCGGGTTCAACCCTTTTGTTGGAGTCAGGTGTGGCGCAACAAACAATTGATAAAATTCTTATTTCTGGCTCCTACAACACAAACATTCTTGAATACATCGAACAAGATAAATTGTATGCCATGTATGAGGCTTTTAATGCAACTATGGTGGGTGCTTCGGGCGCACTATACGGGGTTTTGGTTGCATTTGCTTTTTTGTTTCCCAATGCAGAACTCATGATGATTTTTTTGCCCATTCCCATCAAAGCCAAATATTTTGTTCCTTTATTAATTGTTGGCGATCTCTTCTTTGGATTCTCCTCTTATTCGGTTGGATCTATAGCTCACTTTGCTCATGTTGGCGGAGCTTTAACAGGATTTGTTATGATGTGGTATTGGAAAAAAAATCAATTTAACAATCAACGGTGGTCGTAATGAATGCATGGAATTCTTTAAAAACACGCTTTAATCAGCTTACCATTTCTGAGAAGTTGATCGCCATTATGGTAGTGCTATTTGTTTTGCCATTTTTTATTCGAACAATATTGTTTTTGTTCAACATATCGTCTACAAATTTTTTGCAATGGTTTGAATTATACCCTTCTTTTGAAACCCTAATTCTTCGTCCTTGGACGCTTATCACTTACGGCTTTTTTCATGCTTCTTTAGGACATATTTTTTGGAATTTACTATTGATGTATTTCGTAGGAAGAATGCTTTTAAACTTGTTTAATGAGCGTCAATTCATCAATATCTTTTTTAATGGCATTCTTTTAGGCGGTATCGTTTTCGTAGCAAGCTATTCGTTGTTTCCCGCATTTTCAGGGCAATTCCCGCCCCTTATTGGTTCATCGGCTGGAGTAATGGCCTTGTTGGTTTTTTTAGCAGCATACGCTCCATATCAGCAAATTTATGTGTGGTTTTTTAAAATTAAAATAGTCTATGTCGCTTTGTTTCTTGTATTGTTAGATGTTATTCAGATTCCCACCAACAATGCAGGAGGTCACTTGGCGCATCTTGGCGGTGCTTTTTGGGGCTGGTTTTATCAATACCAACTTGCTAAGGGTAACGATGTAGGTCGCTGGTTTTCCAATAGTTGTGAATCGGTTATCAAATGGTTTTCGTCCTCAAAAACACCCTTTAAGACGGTTTATAAAACTACAAAAACCAAAAAATCGACTCCTAGATCAGCAATACATCAACAAAAAATAGACGCCATATTAGACAAAATTAGTGCGTCGGGCTATGAAAGTTTAACTCAAGAGGAAAAAGATTTTCTTTTTAGATCAGGAAATCAATAATCAGCTATGGCAGCAAAAACGTCACTTTGGAATAAGTTGCTCTTTTTTTTCAACTCAATTCTCGCTTTTTTTCTGCTTCTTTCTTATGCGCTTCCTTATGTGTTTCCTTCAGCATTCCCTTTTTTGTCTGTATTGAGCCTAACATTGCCTGTATTGATAGTCATCAATGCCTTTTTTCTTTTTTATTGGATTGTAAAACTACACCGTTATTTTTTGCTTTCTTTTTTTGTTTTGGCATTAGGGTACAAATATTTGAATGCTTTGTATCAAAACAATGCACACAAACCCAAAGATGTGGGTGTTCATGTGATGAGTTTTAATGCCCGTCTTTTCAATCATTACGGCTGGATAAAAGAAGAAAATGTCCAGAAGCAAATACAAGAATTTATTGCAAACGAAGCTGCAGACATTATTGCTGTTCAGGAGTTTCATAAGGACTATCTGTACTTGTTTGATGCGTATTCCTATCAATATGTGCAAACCGGAAACGGTAAAATGGGGCAAGCTATTTTTACAAATTTTCCAATACTGAATCAAGGAAACATAGGTTTTACAAAAACCGCAAACGGCGCGATTTTTACGGATATTCTTATAAAAAATGATACGATACGATTTTATAACATTCATTTAGAGTCGTTGCGAATCAATCCAAAAGAAGAAATTTTTACGCAAGAAAAATCCCAAAAACTACTCAATAGAATGGGGGTAGGATTTACCAATCAACAACTACAATCGGAACAAGTAAAATTGCACAGTCAGAATTCACCCTATCCGAATATACTTTCGGGAGATTTTAACAACACGCAATTTTCGTATGTATATAAAAACATTAGAAACAATTATAAAGATGCCTTTGAAGAAGCTGGGAAGGGAATTGGAACCACCTATGACTTCAAATTGATACCGCTTCGAATAGATTTTATATTGTATGATTCCTCCTTACCATTGCATTCGTTTGAAACCCATTCCGAATCATTTTCAGATCACAAGCCTATCAGTGCACGATTTGAATTGAATTAATGGCTTCTAAAAAAACTAAAGATACAACTGCCGTAGCTTCTGGAGTTAGAAAATCCATTGAGGGATGAAAGGTCTGTGTGCTTGGAGTGCTCTACGATTAATACACCCTCGCTTCGAATCATTTTATTTGAGAAGATTTGATCAATGAAATGCTTAAATTTATCGAATTCCAAATCGTAAGGAGGATCAGCAAAAACAATATCATAACTCCCATTATGCTTGGATAAAAACGAACTGATTTCGTTTTGAACTACTTGAATGGGTGCTTTTAAGGTCTCGGATGTTTGTTCAATAAAACGTATGCATTTGGCGTTTTTATCAACACAAACAACATGTTGAACGCCTCTTGATACAAATTCATAGCCAATATTACCGGTTCCAGCAAACAAATCTAGAACGGATAGATTTTGAAAATAAAATTCGTTATTGAGAATATTGAACAATGCTTCTTTGGCTCTGTCAGTTGTTGGACGAACGGGGAGATTGTTAGGAGCTATGATGCGCCTTCCTCTATGAATACCGGATATGATTCTCATTTAAAATAGATGATTCAGTACAATGTCTTGGTGCGAAGTCAATGATCGGACTCCATCAGGTTCATTGGCAAGTTGGTCTTGAAAAAACGTCACATTTCGAACGTACTGGTAGGTTAATTTGTACAGGTCATCATTGGCTTCAATTTTACCGAGTAGCTCTAGTTTGTCTACATCGGGATTGAGGTTGCATTGTTCGGCTACAAATAAGATGTAGTACAAAAAATCTTCCGCATTTTGGTAGTTAAACGTATTATAAAAAGTCAACTTTTTATCTGTAATAACAACAATTTCCAGAGATTTTTCTTGAACATGAACAAACCATTGAGGTTCTTTTTTATGAGCCGCCTTAATAAAGAGTTGTTCCAAAAGAACCGTCGAAAAATGATAGTATTCAAACGATCCAAATTGATCAAACAAAAAATTATTTAGGTTGACAAAAGGAACATATACGTTGACCAAATCGTGATTTTGAAGCACGTCATAAGCTATGTAATCGTTTTCGAGAAGCTGAGTGTTGAGGTTTAGGTAGCTTTTGAGCGCATGTTCATCAAACAAGGGCAGAGGAACCAAAGAGGAAAGAGAATTGACAACTGCAAGACGAACTTTAGAATAATCTAGATGTTGCGGACATTTGGAGCCTAGGGTGTATGATAGTTTTTCTAATAATTCTGGAGGAGAAGCCGTTTGTGAAAACGATTCTTGAAAACGAAAAACAGGTTTTTTAGAAAACTGTTCCCTAATTAAAAAAGAATGTCCATCCAAGCCAAGCTGGATGGACAATTCCACAGATGTATTGTTATGTTTAATTTCGGGTTGTTGTGTCATATATGGTTGGCCAATTTCCATTGGTACTAACTTCAGAAAGCGAACCTAAAATAATTTCGGGTCCGTTGATACCATCAACAGAAACCAAAGCTTTTTCTTGTTCTAGAAGATCTTTATCTTGATCGTGAAGCACGACATCCTTTTTGACTTTCGCCTCAAAAACAGCCACTTTATAACCGTTTTTATCGATAATATCGGATTTCATTTCAAAATCAGCATCCACTCCAACAAGGGGAACTTTCTTCATATTCTTGTAGCGTGTTGATGTTTTGAAAAGAGAATCTTTAACCGACGCAAAACCAAGAGTGTCAATTACAACAACCTCCTTAAGCATGTCAATTCGATAAACACGATCGTACTCTAAATAGCTAGAATCACGTTTTTCAACAAGTGTGTATTGAGCGGTGTCAATAAAACTGATTAAGCTCTCAAAAGAATTTGCATAAACTCCTGTAACACTTTTGTGGGCAATCTGCGCATCTCTGATATCTTTCAATCGTTCGATGACTTTTGCATAGCGTTCGGTTTTGGTTTTGTTAAAGTCTAACGGGCCATTAATAGAATCATACACTTTGTAGCCGAAGAAGACGATAAGTATCCAAAGTAAAATTTGTATTCCAACTTTCATTATCAATAAATTTTTTAGGTCATTAACAAAACTACGATTTTTTTTAATTTACAAAAGGCTTTACCCAAAAAAACATTGCTATCTTTGGTTAATAATCTTACGAATGGACGCGCTTCAATTTTCAAAGTTACTTCTTGATAAATTTCCATTCCAACCTACGGACTCTCAGCAGCTGGCAATCAAACAATTGTCAAAATTTTTGTTTACTGAATCGAACAACAAACTTTTTGTTCTCAAAGGATATGCTGGAACAGGAAAAACGACTTTGATTGCTTCCATTGTTAAAAATTTACGATATGCGAATCACAAGTCAGTTTTATTAGCTCCTACCGGTAGAGCTGCCAAAGTGTTATCCAACTACGCCAAGAAACAAGCGTTTACCATTCATAAACGAATTTATTTTCCTCGTTCGGGCAAAGACGGCAAGGTGGGCTTTGTGTTGCAACCCAACAAATTCAGCAATACTCTTTTTGTTATTGATGAGGCATCTATGATAGGCGATGCTTCCACACAGTCCAAATTGTTTGAATCGGGTTCGTTATTGCAAGACTTGATTTCGTTTGTCGATGCTGGCAGCAATTGTCGGTTGATGTTTGTGGGTGATACAGCACAACTGCCTCCTGTTAAGCTAACGGTAAGCCCGGCTCTCAACTCCGATTTGCTTGCTTTTGACTTTAATAAAGACGTTTCTGAAGTTGTTTTGAGCGAAGTCGTTCGACAATCTGAAGGTTCTGGAATATTGCACAATGCCACAGCATTGCGAGAACAATTACAGATAGAAATTTTTGATGATTTTTGCTTCAACTTAAAGCCCTTTAACGATGTGATTCGACTCATAGACGGACACGAAATTCAAGAAGCCATCGAATCCTCCTACCGCAACAATGGAAAAGAAGAAACCGTTATTCTAGTTAGATCAAACAAACGCGCCAATTTATACAATCAACAAATTCGATCTCAAATTCTTTTTAATGAACACGAACTTTCAGTGGGTGATTTTTTAATGGTCGTTAAAAACAATTATTATTGGTTAGAAGCATCATCTGCCCCAGGCTTTATTGCTAATGGTGATATAGTTGAGGTGTTAGAAATTCAAGCATTTAAGGAATTGTACGGATTTCGATTTGCGGAAGTACATGTTCAAATGGTTGACTACCCCAACGAACCTTCCTTTGATACGGTTCTTATTCTGGATACGTTGACTTCGGAAAGTCCTGCTTTGCTTTACGAAGATTCCAACAAGTTATATCTTGAAGTACAAAAAGATTATGCCCATCTGAAATCCAAATACCAACGTTTTAGAGAGGTCAAAGACAATGCTTTTTTCAATGCCCTTCAGGTGAAGTTTTCGTACGCAATAACCTGTCATAAATCACAAGGAGGCCAATGGTCCAATGTTTTTGTGGAACAGCCATATTTGCCCGACGGCCCTGATAAGGATTATTTTAGATGGCTTTACACGGCTATCACACGCGCTACCCAAAAACTTTATTTGATAGGTTTTAAAGACGAATCATTTTCACACAATTAATTTAAACAGTATTTTTACAAAAATCATTTTAATTCATGAAGGTTATTGCTGTGATTCCTGCTAGATACGAAGCCTTTCGATTTCCTGGAAAACTTCTTAAAAATTTGGCAGGAAAGTCTGTCATTCGAAGAACATACGAAGCTGCGGTTTCTACTCAATTGTTTGATCAAGTTCTTGTTGTAACCGACAGCAACCGTATTGTTGAGGAGATAAATAGCTTTGAAGGAAATGTTGTTTTAAGTACAAAGGAACATGATTGTGGAAGCGATCGGATTGCCGATGCTGTGCAAAACATGGAGGTGGATGTTGTATTGAATGTTCAAGGAGATGAACCTTTTATAGATAAAGAAAGCTTATCGAACTTGTTGAATGTTTTTAAAGAAGACAAGTTCCAAACGATTGATTTGGCTTCATTGATGACTCCATTAGTTCAAACTGAAGACATAGAAAACCCTAACAACGTGAAAGTGATTGTCGATAGCAATCAATTTGCATTGTATTTTTCAAGATCTCCGATTCCGTATCCACGGGCTACAGATACTCCTATTCGTTACTTCAAACACGTTGGAATTTATGCATTTCGAAAGCAAGCCTTAATGGATTTTTACAACTCTTCAACAACACCGCTTGAGGCAGCAGAAAAAATAGAATGTATTCGACATTTAGAACACGGCAAAAAGATTAAAATGGTCGAAACTTCAAAATATAGTATTGGCATTGATACTCCTGAAGACCTTGAAAAAGCTATTGCTTACCTAACTGAAAACTCCTAGAATGAAGTGGTTTAGCAAGTTTGTTTTTCATTCAATACTTGGCTGGTCTATTGATGGTACATTACCCAGCATAAAAAAATGTGTAATTATTGTAGCTCCCCATACACATTGGCAAGATTTTATCATTGGTGTTTTAGTTCGTGATATTATTGGATTGGAAATTAATTTTATAGGTAAAAAAGAACTTTTTAGCTCGCCTTTAGGATGGCTTTTTAAATGGATGGGTGGGGCACCTGTCAATAGAGGGAGTAAATCCAACACTGTGGAAAGTATTGTCGATATTTTCAATCAGCGCGATGTATTTCGATTGGCTCTTTCTCCAGAAGGAACCCGAAAAAAAGTGAGCACATGGAAAACGGGTTTTTATTTTGTAGCCAAAAAAGCGAACGTACCTGTAGTGCCTGTTTCCTTTGATTTTTCAAAGAAAAAAGTCACTATTTTCAAACCTTTTGAAGTCTCTGACAACAAAGAAAGCGACATCAAAACACTTCGTAATCTATTTAAAGGAGTAGTGGGTAAAATACCAGAATATTCTTAAAAAATTAATCTTCCAATTGAAGTGTGTGATATACGTTTTGTACATCGTCATCCTCCTCCAATTTTTCCAATAATTTTTCTACGTCTGCGACTTGCTCTTCCGTAAGTGTTTTGGTAACATTAGGAATGCGTTCAAACCCGGAGGATAATATCTCAATTCCCGTGTTTTCAAGTTCCTTTTGAATGGCGCCGAAACTTTCAAAAGGGCCGTAAATCATAATTCCGTCTTCGTCTTCAAACACTTCTTCAACACCGTGATCGATTAAATTTAATTCCAATTCTTCTACATCGAGTCCTTCGGGATTTACACGAAAATTACAAGTGTGATCAAACATAAACTCAACAGACCCCGACGTTCCGAGACTTCCATTGCATTTATTAAAGTAACTGCGAATATTGGCAACCGATCGGTTGTTGTTGTCAGTCGCTGTTTCCACCAAAACAGCAATACCGTGAGGTGCATACCCTTCAAAAAGGACTTCTTTATAGTTCTCGGTATTTTTGTCAGAAGCTTTTTTTATGGCGCGCTCAATATTATCTTTGGGCATATTGGCTGCCTTAGCATTTTGAATAACAGCCCGTAATTTTGAGTTGGTATCTACGTTGGGTCCGCCGTCTTTGACAGCCATCACAATGTCCTTTCCTATTCTAGTAAAGGTTTTGGCCATAGCAGACCAACGCTTCATTTTACGTGCTTTTCTAAATTCGAATGCTCTGCCCATACTATTAAATGTTATTCCACAAATATAAGCGATTGATCAAAACATTACAATTTTTTAGGTGTTCAAAAAAATGTCTTCAAGAACTTTGGAGTGTGATATTTGCAGGTATTTGGGCAATGTATTGTCTCTTTGTAGAAGCGCCAAATACCGGTCGTGATTTGTTGTATACACTTGTTTGAAAATAGGAGATTTGTCAGTTAACTCATTGGCTAGGAGGCTAAAAAACTCATCGTGATGAATCAAATCCTTACTTCCCAAATGAAAAATACCCGTTTTTTTTCGATTAATCAAATAGTGAATTTGCCTTGACAACATCGAATCGCTGGTTACATTTACAATAAGCTTTGGGAATACTTCAAACGGAATTTTTTGATTGATGTGTAATTTCAATTCTTTTATTCTCGGTGAATTGGGACCAAAAACCATTGGAATTCGTGCAATAATCCATTGTTTTTTGGGCAACTTCATAATCCGATTCTCAATTTTAATTTTCAATCTCCCAAAAATGCTCTCCGAAAGTGTTTTATCGAATTCATAGCTGGGATAATTTGTAAATACATCAAAGACATTAGCAGAGGATAAAAATATTATTTTACAATTTTGTTCTTTGGTGTAATCGGCAATGTATAGGTGAAAATCAATTTGATCTTCAAAGTTTCCCCGTAATGAGCAAATAATAATATTGGGTTTGACTTTCTTTAGAATTTTTTCTGGACCCTCTGTTTCAAAATTGTAATTAAAGAAGCGTTGATTTTTTTTGAATTTAACGTTTGAAAAATAAGTGCCATACACATCAAAATAGGGCGAAAGCTCTCTGTAGAGGACATTTCCCAAATACCCACTTGCACCAAAAATGAGGACTTTATTCATTGGTTAAGGTTTGTAAAATGGAAAAGTAGTGACTTTAGCAGCAATTCTTTTTTTGCGTATTTGAATGTAGATTTCCGATTTTGGAGAACTATGATTTATAGCTACATACCCCATTCCAATTCCAATTCCTAAAGATGGCGACATGGTTCCTGAGGTTACTATTCCAATGTTTAAACCTTCGCTGTCAACAATCTCGTATCCTTTTCTTGGGATAGCGCGTTCCTGCATGGTAAATCCCACTAATTTTTTTTGAACACCATTTTCCTTTTGCAATTTTAAGAAGTCAGCATTTACAAAAGACTTGGTGAATTTAGTAATCCATCCCAGTCCCGCTTCAATAGGAGAAGTTTGATCGTCAATATCGTTTCCGTACAAACAATAGCCCATTTCCAAACGCAGCGTATCTCTGGCTGCCAAACCAATTGGCTGAATTTCAAATTCATTTCCAGCTTCAAAGAGTGCTTTCCATAACGCCTCAACATCTTTGTTAGAACAGTACAATTCAAATCCACCCGAGCCTGTATATCCTGTAGCAGAAATTAGCACATCTTGAATTCCTGCTAGGGTTCCCATTTGAAAGGTGTAGAATTTTATTTTAGATACATCAATATCAGTAAGTTTTTGAACTACTTCTGTTGCTTTGGGGCCTTGGACGGCCAACAAGGCTATAGAATCAGACTCGTTTTTGAGAATTGCATTTTTAGGGTTGTTCGACTGAATCCAATTCCAATCTTTTTCGATATTAGCAGCATTAACTACTAGCATATATTTGGACTCTTGTGTTCTGTAAACAATCAAATCGTCTATAATTCCACCTTCACGATTTGTCATGCAGCTATATTGAGCCTCACCAATCCTTAGTTTTGAGGCATCATTGGTAGTAATACGTTGTATCAGATCCAGTGCATTGGGTCCGGAACAAATAAATTCTCCCATATGAGACACGTCAAAAACTCCTACAGCATTTCGAACTGCTTCATGTTCAGAATTGATTCCATCGTATTGAACAGGCATTAGGAAATTCGCAAAATCAACCATTTTAGCACCTAGCTGTTCATGAACGTGTGTTAAGGCAGTTTTTTTCATAGAATCTAATTTTAATCAAAATTCGACAATTTTTAGTATTTTTCAATCTAAATTTAGAATCATGTTTAAAAAATGTATATCCCTACTAATATTTTTAGTGATTCATAGTGTAAGCTCCCAATCTTCTTCTCATGGGTTTTTGTCAAAAGAATTCCATAAAAACAGAAGAAATGAAGTTCGTGCTATGCTTCCGAGCAACAGCGTAGCCGTTTTTTTTACAAATCCTACAAGAAATCGTTCCAACGATGTTGATTATCATTACCATCAAGATCCTAACTTTTATTATTTAACGGGTTATAAAGAGCCCCATGCAATATTGTTGCTTTTTTCTTCCGATGTGTCGGACGCTGATGAAATGATTTTTGTTCAACCCCGAAACCCTTTGGCAGAACAATGGAATGGAAAAAGATTAGGAGTGGAAGGAGTTAAAAAGCATCTTGGTATTCAAGAAGTTTTTCCAAATTCAGAATTCAATACAGCAACTATTGATTTTAAAAATTTTGATAAAGTTTTATTTTTTGATTTTAAAAACGATGTTCGCAATTTTAGCAATTCATCAGACTTGTATGATTTGATTCAACAGTTTAAGAAAAAAGCGGCTTACCCAGAGGACTTCGATGCATCCATACAGCAGGTATATGAGCTTATAAAAAGCACAGAAATTGAAAACATGGCTAATGTAGCCCAGACTTTAGGAAGAACCATCAAATACAATCCCGCTTTAAAAGAAGATGTTTTAATAAGCGCTTTTCATGAAACCACTTCCGAGTCAACTCGTTTGGAACTGAAACAAAAAATTACCACAAAAGCGGCATCTATCAATTTGGACGCAGTGACTTTGCCCGAAATTATGAGCCGTCTTAGAGAAGTAAAAACGGAAGAAGAACTGGTACTCCTTAAAAAAGCCATACGAATATCATCAATTGCCCAACAAGAGGTTATGAAAGCGATGCATCCTGAACTTTCAGAAACAGAAATTCAAGGAATTCATGAATTTGTTTACAAAAAATACGGTGCGGCCTTTGAGGGGTATCCTTCCATTGTTGGTGGGGGAAGCAATGGGTGTATTCTTCATTATATTCAAAACGACAAGCCTCGGATAGGAGATGATTTGGTATTGATGGATTTGGGTGCCGAGTTCGGTGGTTATACGGCCGATGTCACGCGAACCATTCCAGCCAATGGCGTGTTTTCACCCGAACAGCGAATCATTTACCAGTTGGTGTTTGATGCTCAAGAAGCGGGTATTCGTGCAGCTATAGTGGGAGCTCCCTTTGGCAGCCCAGGGAGCGTTGCGCGTGAGGTTATAGCAAAAGGATTGTTGAAGCTTAAAATTATTTCCCAAGCATCTGAAGTAAGCACCTATTTTCCGCACGGAACGTCTCACTACTTGGGGCTTGATGTTCATGATCCAGGAACATACTCCGCTTTTAAGCACAATACAGTAATTACAGTAGAACCCGGAATTTACATTCCTGAAAATAGCGAGTGCGATCCAAAATGGTGGGGAATAGCCGTTCGTATTGAAGATGATATTTTAGTTACTGAGGAGGGTCCAATCAATTTGTCAGCAATGGCACCGCGAACCATTGAGGAGATTGAAAACCTAATGAAACAACCCAGTCCCCTTAACCAGTTTGAACTTCCTAAGCTTTGAGTTGTCTATTAAGCAAATAGGACTTTAACTCTAGATAATCTTCAATGACAAAACTTTCCTTTTCTTTGTCGAGAATGGCCTCAATTTGAGAGGGTATATCCAATGTCAATCCTAGTTGCTGCTCGACAGTGTCTCTAAACTTAATGGGATGCGCTGTTTCAAGAAAAACTCCAAAAACTTGATCGTTAGTTTCCATAAACTTTTTCAACCCCAAATAACCAACAGCTCCGTGTGGATCGGCAATGTATTTTCCGCTCAAGTTTCTAATGGTGCTAATTGCTTTTCTTGTTTCTTTATCAGTAAAACTGTAAGAAGAAAATGTTTTTTTCAGCTTGTATAGGTCGTTATTGACGATTTTTTGAATTCTAATAAAGTTGCTCGGATTTCCAACGTCCATGGCATTTGATATAGTTTCTTTAGAAGGCTTTGGTTCATAAACACCAGCTTCCATATATTTGGGGACCGTATCGTTGATATTTGTACTGGCTACAAAATGAAAAATAGGCAACCCTAATTGATGTGCCATGAGCCCTGCACACACATTTCCAAAATTTCCACTAGGAGTTGAAAACACTAATTTTTTATCAATCCCTTGTTTTTTTAGGGTTTTGTAAGCAAAAAAGAAATAAAACATTTGAGGCAACCAACGAGCAATATTGATTGAATTGGCAGAGGTAAGTTTCATATTGTCTTTTAACTCCTGATCCAAAAAAGCGGTTTTTACCATTTCTTGACAATCATCAAATACGCCATTAACCTCTAGTGCGCTTACATTTTGCCCATTGGTAGTAAGTTGTTTTTCTTGAATATCACTCACTTTTCCACTAGGATATAATATCACAACTTTGATGCCTTTTACTCCCAAAAAACCACTAGCAACTGCACCTCCAGTGTCTCCAGAAGTGGCTACCAAAACAGTGATTTCCTCATTACTTTTGTTTTTTGAGTTGAAATACCCTAAACAACGCGCCATGAATCGCGCTCCAACGTCCTTGAAAGCCATTGTAGGCCCTTGAAAGAGTTCGAGGGTTGCAACATTGTCTTCGATTTCTATAACTGGAAAATCAAAGCATAAAGTTTCGTCAATGATTTTTTTCAATTCCTTTTCTGGAATTTCATTTCCCACAAATGGCTGGATGACTTTGTAGGCAATTTCTTCATTCGAATAGGACTCAATATTGTCAATAAAGTCGGACGATAAGGGAGTGATTTCTTCAGGAAAATACAATCCTCTATCGGGAGCCAATCCTCGAATGACAGCTTCTTTGAATTTGACTTTAGGAGCGTTATTGTTGAGACTAAAATAATTCATTCTAAAATTTATTTGTATTCAAGAATTTTAATTCCTTCATAATTTAAAGTAGATACATGAGTATCAAATTCAATACCTGTTTTTTGATAAATAGCTTTCATAGCCTCCGCAACTTTGTGAGCTGTAAATATTCCTTTGCTCAAAGCAAATACTGAGGGTCCAGAGCCTGAAATTCCACTTCCAAGAGCCCCCGCTTTCTTGCAGCCTTCTTTTAGAGTGTCAAAATCAGGTATGAGAATGGAGCGTATGGGTTCGACGATTACATCTTCCAACGACCGACTAATTAGCTCGTAATCCTCTTCGTATAGTCCGCTAACCAAAGCCCCTAGGTTTGCCCATTGTGTAATAGCTTTTTTTAGAGGAATTTTCTTTTTCAAAAGAGCTCGAGCGTCTGACGTTTTGACTTCAATTTGCGGATGAATTACTGATGCAGCAATTTCAAGCGGTGTATTGAGCTTTATAATATCCAAAGTTGCACAATCTCTAACCAATGTAAATCCGCCTAACAATACTGGCGCTACGTTATCGGCATGAGCTGTTCCGCTAGCAAGACGTTCTCCTTCCATGGCAAACCGAATCAGTTCCTTATTTGTGTAAGGATTTCCTAATAGAAAATTGATGCCTGCAACTGCGCCTGCAGAACTAGCAGCACTACTGCCTATTCCACTTCCAGCTTTTATTTTCTTGTATATTTCAATTTCAAAACCATGTTCTCCTCCCAAATCATCCAGCAAAGCAAGGCCTGCTACTCCAGCCACATTTTGAGAGGTTTCTAGAGGAAGTTCTTGTCCTGTTATTTTGATAATTTGTATTCCTTTCTTATTGGATTTTCGAATTACCATTTCATCACCTACGTTATCCAAGCACATGCCTAACACATCAAATCCGCAGGATATGTTTGCAATACTGGCAGGTGAAAAAATCCTAACTTCTTTCATAGATTATCGTTTTCCAATTCGAATGATGTCAGCAAAAATACCAGAAGCTGTAACTTCAGCTCCTGCACCTGCACCCTTAACAATTAGAGGTTGATTGACATATCGATCTGTATAAAATAAAACAATATTGTCACTTCCCTCAAGATTGTAAAAATCATGTCCTTCAGGAATGTATTGAAGCCCAACAGAAGCTTTTCCATCTTTAAATTGAGCCACATATTTGATACGTGCATTTTCTTTGGATGCTTTTTCGTAAATCGAATTAAAATGCGCTTTGTGAGTAATTAATGATTTGAAAAAAGCATCGTTGTCTGCAGTTTCCAAGCACTCTTTAGGCATGAACGACTCGTTTTCAATGTCTTCCAATTCAATGTCGTTGCCGCTTTCTCTGGCGAGAATTAATATTTTTCTAGCAACATCTACACCGCTTAAGTCAATTTTTGGATCGGGCTCAGTAAACCCTTGTTTTTGAGCTTCCAAAACAACATCGTGAAAAGAGTTTTTGTTGTCAAAATTATTGAAAATAAAATTCAAACTACCCGATAATACGGCCTGAATCGTATGGACTTTATCTCCCGAAGCAATTAAGTTATTAAGCGTGTCGATAATGGGTAGTCCTGCTCCAACATTGGTCTCGAACAAGAAAGGAACACCAAAATCTCTAGATAATTTTTTGAGCTTTTTATAATGCAATAATTGGTCGGCGCAAGCGATTTTATTACAAGTTACGACCCCAATATTATTTTCCAAATAGTGTTCGTAAACTTGTGCAATTTTTTCACTAGCGGTATTGTCAACAAATATACTGTTTCGAATATTCATTGATTTAACGGTGCTTAAAAACGCGTTAGTTTCTGCATTTTCTCCTTTTTCAAGAAGATCTTTCCAAATTGTTAAATCAATACCTTTTTCATCAAACACCATTTTTTTGGAGTTGGAAATACCAGCAACTCGTATGCTGAGACTGAGATGATCTTTTAAATAATCCGTTTGAGACTGAATTTGATCGATTAATTTGCTTCCAACGTTTCCAACACCTGTTATAAACAAATTGAGTTGTTTGATGTTTGCTTCAAAAAAACGCTCATGCAATGTGTTCAAAGCTTTCTTAATATCCTTTTTATTGATGACAGCGGTAATGTTTTTTTCCGACGCTCCTTGAGCAATGGCTTTAACATTGATGTTGTTATTGCCCAAAGCACTAAACATTTTGCCGCTAATTCCCTGATGGCTTTTCATTTTATCTCCAACAAGCGCAATAATTGCTAGGTCTTTTTCAAGATTCACTGGATCCAGTCGCTTGATAGAGATTTCGTATTCAAATGTCTGGTCGATAAGTGTCTTTGCTTTTTCAGATTCAGAGCTATCAATTCCAATGCAAATGGATTGTTCTGAGGAAGCTTGGGTAATCATTATAATGTTAATTCCTTCGTTTGAAAGTACTTCAAGCAAACGTTTTGAATATCCTGGAAACCCAACCATTCCACTTCCTTGTAATGTCAGAAGGGCAATATTTTCGATATGACTAATCCCTTTCACGGCTTGTTCCTCATCACTCTCATTTGTGATGCACGTCCCTGTTTTATTGGGTTTGAATGTGTTTTTTATCCAAATAGGAATATTTTGCTGAAGTGCCGGATGGATAGTAGGGGCATACAACACCTTAGCACCAAAATGAGAAAGTTCCATGGCTTCTTGATACGAAATGTTGTTTATGGGCATTGCTTGTTTGACCAAATTTGGATTTGCAGTATACATTCCACTTACGTCGGTCCATATTTCTAGGGCATCCACACGAAGAGCACCCGCTAAAATGGCAGCAGTATAGTCCGATCCTCCTCTTCCCAAAGTAGTGGGTACTCCATCTTTGTCAGAAGCCACAAATCCAGGAAGCAATGTGATTTTAGCAGTTGACTCTTTGAAAAAAGAAGAACAGTTTGCGTTGGTTACATCAAAATCAACCACTGTTTTACCAAATAAAAGCGTTGTTTGAATCAACTCACGTGTGTCTTTATTAATAACATTCAGTCCTTTAGATCGTGCAGACTCCCCAATAATGTAGGAAGACAAAAGCTCGCCATATCCTGAAATAACGGCTTCGGTTTTTGGAGATAATTCATTAACCAAACAGGTTCCTTCGTAAAGTGTCTCGAGCTTATTGAGCTCAGATTTGACGTAGCTTAGCGCATGGCTCTGTTTTTGAACAGGAATCAAGGATTTTATAGCGCTAAGATGTTTGTTTTCTAACTCATCAAGCAAATCCTTGTAGGATTCATCACCTTGAGCAGCAAGCCGACCAATATGTAATAAGGTGTCTGTAACACCACTAAAAGCAGAAACAACCACCACAATGTCTTCTGAGTAAGAAGATATAATTTCAAGTACTTTTTCAATGTTATTTGCATTCGCTACAGAAGTGCCTCCAAACTTTAAAACTTTCATAACAATAAGGATTATTTAATTGCGATTTTTTTAATTAAAAAAACAGATAAAACAAACGGTTAATATGAAATGATTATCCCCCCAAAGGGGTAATAATAGTTGTCGACATACCGAAGAGTAAGTTTGATAATAAAGCTGTCAATACGTGTTTCATGTGAAAATTTATAACGTACAAAAGTATTACTTTTTGAAATGATTTGGATATAACTATTATTTTTTTAGATAAATCATAGTATAGTTGTTTGATAAATAAGAATTCGACATTAATACACCATTTTTTTCGTTAAATATTATCAATTTCTTAAAAATTACATTAATTAGCGTGCAGATAATTTCTTAAATATTTCAAAATGAATACAAGCTTAACTGCTCAATTATTTGTAATTTTAGACTTTGTTTCAGCTTTGTAAAAAGTATTTCATGATGTCAGAAATTCAAGCATTAGTTTCGAAAGGGTATTTGGACAAATCCGTGCCAAAACACCTTAATTTGATAGATGAGATTAATAAACTCAAAAAGGAAAAAAACGCCGTTATCTTGGCTCATTATTATCAAGTAGATGAGATTCAAGACATATCCGATTATTTGGGAGACAGTCTTTATTTGGCTAAAATGGCTGAGAAGGTAGATGCAGACATGATTGTCTTTGCGGGTGTCCATTTTATGGCAGAAACAGCTAAAATCATCAATCCCTCCAAAAAAGTAGTGTTGCCAGATTTGAAGGCGGGTTGTTCATTGGCGGATTCGTGTCCTCCCGATCAATTTGCTGCTTTTAAGGCCCAATATCCTGATGCAATTGTGGTTTCCTATATCAATTGTTCCGCCGAAATTAAAGCGATGACAGACATTGTCTGTACTTCGAGCAATGCGGTTGATGTGATAAATTCTATTCCCAAAGATCAACCCATTATTTTTGCACCGGATAAAAATCTTGGGCGTTATTTGATTTCTCAAACTGGACGCGATTTGATATTGTGGGAAGGATCATGCATTGTTCATGAAGCATTTTCGTTTGATAAAATTGTTGCCTTGTCTCGAAAACATCCAGAAGCTAAATTCATTGCACACCCTGAATCCGATTCTCAAGTGTTGGATTTTGCACACTATATCGGAAGCACATCGGGTTTGTTGGGTTTCATTGAAACGGATGATGCCCAAGAATATATTGTCGCAACTGAAGCAGGAATTTTGTATGAAATGCAAAAACGTGCGCCCCATAAAACATTCATTCCAGCTCCTGTAAACGACGATACTTGTGCTTGTAGTGAATGCGCTTTTATGAAATTAAACACTTTGGAAAAATTGTATTTGTGTATGAAATACGAACTCCCAGAGATTCAACTCGATGATTCGCTCATGAGCAAAGCACGTGCTTCTATTCAAAGAATGTTGTCTTTAGGATAAAAATATGATGCATACAGATGTACTAGTTATTGGTTCTGGAATTTCAGGGTTGTCGTATGTTATCAAGCTGTCCGAACTCCAACCCGATCTACAAATTGTTCTATTATCCAAAAGAAATCTTTTGGAAAGCAACACTCGATATGCACAAGGAGGTATTGCTGTAGTGTCGGATTTTGAGTTAGACTCGTTTGAAAAGCATGTATCCGACACTCTTGTTGCTGGAGATGGTTTGTGCAACCCGTCGGTTGTTGACTTTGTTGTTCGAGAAGGTCCTGCTAGGCTGCAAGAACTAATTGACTGGGGAACTTCTTTTGATCAGAAATCCGATGAACTTCATTTGGAAAAGGAAGGAGGGCATTCAGCCAGTAGAATAGTTCATCACAAAGACAAGTCGGGTTACGAAATACAAAAATCTCTAATAGCGCAAGTACGCAAATTAAAAAATATCACGATTTTAGAAAATCATGTTTTGGTAGATTTAATAACCGATCACCACATGGATAAAGCCTCCTATAATCGATGTTATGGAGCTTATTTAATTTCTTTGAAAGATCAATCTACGATTAAAATCACTGCCAAAATTACAGTGCTTTCTACAGGAGGCGGTGGTCAAGTTTATGCGCATACAACCAATCCTAAAGGAGCTACTGGTGACGGAATTGGTGCAGCATACAGAGCAAAAGTTACCATCAATCATTTACAGTATGTTCAGTTTCATCCTACAGCCTTTTTTCCCAAAGTAAAAGGGAACACTTTTTTGATTTCCGAAGCTGTTCGTGGAGCAGGAGGGAAGTTGATCACAAAAAACGGCAATCGGTTTATGCCTCAATATGACTCTAGAGCCGAATTGGCATCTCGGGATATTGTTGCGCGATCTATAGCCATAGAACTAAAAAAGAGCGGTGACGATTGTGTTTTTTTAGATTGCACTCATTTTGAAAAAAATGATTTTAAAAATCGATTTCCAACAATTTATAATACATGTAATCATGCAGGGTTCAATCCTGAAAGCCAGCCTATTCCTGTGGTTCCAGCAGCTCATTATTTTTGCGGAGGTATTCAGGTTGACTCGTACAGTAAAACTTCTTTAGCAGGACTTTATGCCATTGGAGAGTGCAGTAATACTGGTCTTCATGGGGCAAATCGATTGGCGTCCAATTCCTTGCTAGAGGCTTTAGTGTTTTCACATAGAGCCGCTTTGGCTTCCCAAAAGGAGCTAGCCGAAATAGAGGTTACTCAACATTTTTTTGGAACTATTCCCGAATGGAACGACGCATTTACTGTTTCCAACAAGGAATCCAAGTTGGTAGACAAACTTTGCAAAGAAATTCAAGAAACGATGAGCAGTTGTGTTGGAATTTTTAAATCTGAGGAATCCTTACTCGTTGCTGAAAAAAAATTAAACACTCTTTTCAATCAGGTTGTTGAATGGTACAATCAAAACAAGTTGACTCCTCGCTTGTGTGAGTTGAGAAATTTGGTTAGTGTTTCCTATTTAATTGTTAAACAATCGCAACAAACTTCTGAAAACAAAGGAGTTTTTTATAATCATGATAATGAATAAATCATTTTACACGCAGTATGCTTCTTTTTTAGATCATTTTATATCGGAGGCTTTGCATGAAGATATTCAAGTCGGAGACTTTAGTAGCTTGGCTTCTTTTTCAAAACAAACAGAAGGTAAACTGGTTCTAAAACTTAAAGAATCAGCGATAATAGCGGGTGTTGACTTGGCAGAGAAAATTTATTCCCAATATGACAATTCAATTCGTTTGAGTATATATGCTGAAGATGGTGTTTTAGCTCATGCGGGAGACACTGTTTTTTCTGTAGAGGGTTCTGTCCAATCTCTTCTCGCCACCGAACGACTTGTTTTGAACTGTATGCAGCGAATGTCGGGTATTGCGACATTGACTCATTCGTTGGTTCAAAAGGTCGCTCATACACCATGCAAGCTTCTTGATACACGAAAAACAACTCCCAACTTCAGATATCCCGAAAAATGGGCAGTTCTAATAGGAGGAGGTGAGAACCACCGTATGGGATTGTTTGACATGATTATGTTGAAAGACAACCATGTTGATTTTTGTGGAGGCATTGAGCCCACTCTTAATAAAGCGTTTAAGTATCTTAACGATAATTCATTACAAATTCCTGTGATTGTAGAAACGCGATCGCTTAAAGAGGTTAAAGAGTGCCTTTCATTTCCTCAATTACATAGAATATTATTGGACAATATGTCGATTGAATTGCTTCAGGAAGCAGTTGCATTAGTGGATGGAAAAATACCAACAGAAGCCTCAGGGAATATTACTGAAAAAAATCTTGTAGCTATTGCAGAAACAGGAGTTAATTATGCTTCACTAGGCGCGCTTACACACTCCGCCCAAAACATCGACATGAGCCTTGTTACAGTTTAAAATCGCTAAGATTTTTTGGATTTGGAAGATGAAGTATCTGCAGACGAAACGCTGAGGGAAAGTTTTTCAGATTTCCCATCCCAGTCAAACTTGATACAATCGCCTTCTGATAAGTTTCCAGCTAAAATTTCTTCAGCAACAACATCTTCAATGTGTTTTTGAAGAGCTCTATTCAGAGGACGCGCACCAAATTGTCTGTCAAATCCTTTGTCAGAGATAAAATCAATTGCTTTTTTACTGAGTTTTAGTGAGTAGCCTAGATCATTAATTCTATTCACCAATACTTGAAGTTCAATTTTAATGATTTCATTAATGTGTTTTTTTTCAAGAGCATTGAAGATAACAACATCATCAATTCGATTTAAAAATTCTGGTGCAAAGGTTTTTTTCAAGGCATTTTGAATCACGCTTATGGTGTGTTCGTCTTCTTGTGATTTTTTGGCAGCGGTACCAAACCCTACTCCAGTTCCAAAATCTTTTATTTGTCGAGCCCCAATGTTCGAGGTCATGATGATAATTGTGTTTCTGAAATCTATTTTTCTCCCCAAGCTATCCGTTAAATAACCATCATCCAAAACCTGTAAGAGCATGTTAAAGACATCGGGATGTGCTTTTTCAACTTCGTCTAAAAGGATAACTGAATAGGGCTTTCTTCTAACTTTTTCGCTCAACTGTCCCCCTTCTTCGTATCCTACATAACCTGGAGGTGCACCGATAAGTCGAGAAATAGCAAATTTTTCCATATATTCACTCATATCCACTCTAATAAGCGAATCAATACCGTTAAAGAGCTCGTTGGATAATACTTTGGCCAATTGAGTTTTTCCAACTCCAGTTTGCCCCAAGAAGATAAATGAACCAATGGGTTTGTTGGGGTTTTTGAGTCCCACACGGTTGCGTTGAATGGCTTTGACAACTTTTTTAACAGCTTCGTCTTGACCAATTACTTTGTCTTTGATCTTGTCACCTAGGTTAGAAAGTTTCAAGCTTTCTTTTTGAGCGACTTTATTCACAGGAATCCCTGTCATCATAGAGACAACTTCGGCAACATTATCTTCGGTTACCACTTCTCGATTTTGTTTTTGTTCTTCGAGCCAGTCTTCTTGAGCGTTCAATAGGTCTTTCTCAAGTTTTTTTTCATCATCTCTCAAGCGAGCAGCCTCTTCGTATTTTTGCTTTTTGACGACTGTATTTTTGAGAAGTCGCACTTCATCAAGTTGGTTTTCTAGATCAACAATCAAGTCGGGGACGTTCATGTTTGTAATGTGAACTCGCGATCCTGCTTCATCCAATGCGTCGATGGCTTTGTCTGGAAGAAAACGATCTGCCATAAATCGATCTGTCAGTTTTACACAAGCAATAATAGCTTCGTCTGTAAAATCTACATTGTGATGAGCTTCGTATTTGGATTTGATATTATTAAGAATTTCAATAGTCTCATCCACAGTAGTAGGCTCCACAATCACTTTTTGAAACCTTCGTTCTAAAGCACCGTCTTTTTCTATGTACTGACGGTATTCATTAAGAGTAGTGGCTCCGATACATTGAATTTCTCCTCTTGCCAAAGCCGGTTTGAACATATTAGAGGCATCCAAACTTCCTGTGGCACCACCAGCGCCAACAATGGTATGAATCTCGTCAATAAAAAGAATGATTTCAGCGTTTTTTTCCAATTCATTCATTACGGCTTTCATTCGTTCTTCAAATTGCCCTCGGTATTTGGTTCCTGCAACTAAACTTGCTAGGTCAAGGGTTACAACTCGTTTGTTGAACAACACTCGAGATACTTTTTTTTGTATAATTCGAAGCGCCAGTCCTTCGGCAATTGCAGATTTACCTACGCCGGGTTCTCCAATTAAAAGTGGATTGTTCTTTTTTCGTCGACTTAATATTTGTGAAACGCGTTCGATTTCTTTTTCGCGACCTACTACAGGATCCAACTTTCCTTGATCTGCTAAAACAGTTAAATCTCTACCAAAGTTATCGAGAACCGGAGTATTGGTTTTTTTGGTTGATTTTGTTTCTTTTGAAGTAGAAAACGGATTGGATTTTTTGGATTCATTTTCAGAACTCTGTTCTTCAGGAAAGGTTTCTGCAGCTGGCATTTCTAAAAAGTCATCCTGAGAATCGTTGAGCATGAATTTGAATTGATCCTTTACAGTTTCATAATCTACTTGCAGTTTATGAAGTAATTTGGTTGTAGGATCGTTTTCGTTTCTAAGAATGCACAACAACAAATGTGCAGTGTTAATAGAAGTGCTTTGAAAAAGTTTAGCTTCTAAAAAAGTAGTTTTTAAAGCTCGTTCGGCTTGACGAGTAAGGTGTAAGTTTTTTTTATGGTTGGGCTCTAGATCGTGGATAGGATTGGCAGGACTTAAAATCTCAACTTTGCGTCTAAGATATTCCAAGTCAATTTCCAACGCGCTTAAAATTGAAATCGCTTTTCCGCTACCATCTCTTAAGAGACCTAGCATAAGATGTTCAGTACCAATGAAGTCATGCCCCAGTCGAAGAGCCTCTTCTTTGCTGTATGTGATTACATCCTTAACACGCGGTGAAAAATTATCATCCATAAAATTATAATTTAAAAAGAGGAAATAGATTTAAGTGCTAATTACAAGTTATATGCCAAAAGCCCAAAACATTATATGCTAATTGACAAAAAAAATAAACGATTTACAAATATTTTGGCATTAATTTATTTAAAAATATTCAAAAAATAATGTTAATAACTACCTTTAAAAAGGTATTGATAAAATTTAAAGAACACTATCAATTTCTTAAATTAGCAAGGTTTATGTAACAAATTAATTATAAAACGATAAACGCTTATGTCATTAGGAGAAAAGCTGATACCGATCTATATTGAAGATGAAATGAAATCAGCGTACATCGATTATTCGATGTCAGTGATTGTTTCAAGAGCGCTTCCAGACGTTCGAGATGGTTTAAAACCTGTTCACCGTCGTGTGTTGTTTGGAATGCATGAATTGGGTATGAAATCCAACACTGCTTATAAAAAATCTGCGCGTATTGTTGGCGAGGTTTTAGGAAAATATCACCCTCATGGTGATACATCTGTATACGACGCCATGGTTCGGATGGCTCAGGAATGGAGTTTGCGCTACATGATGGTTGACGGTCAAGGGAACTTTGGTTCGGTTGATGGTGATAGTCCAGCAGCGATGCGTTATACCGAAGCGCGTATGCGTAAAATTTCTGAAGACATGATGGCGGATATCGAAAAAGATACTGTTGATCATCAACTGAATTTTGACGACACTCTCAAAGAGCCCAAAGTACTTCCTACACGTGTACCTAATTTATTGATTAATGGTGCATCTGGAATTGCTGTTGGTATGGCTACCAATATGCCTCCTCACAACCTTTCTGAGGTAATTGACGGAACAATGGCTTATATTGACAACAACGATATTGATGTTGACGGCCTAATGGAGCATATCAAAGCCCCTGATTTCCCAACTGGAGGAACCATTTATGGCTATGAAGGGGTGAAGGAAGCCTTCCATACCGGAAGAGGACGAGTAGTCATGCGAGGTAAAGCCGAAATCGAAACCGTTCAAGGAAGAGAATGCATTATCGTTACCGAAATTCCTTATCAGGTCAACAAGGCTGACATGATTAAAAAAACAGCAGACCTTGTTAACGATAAAAAAATTGAAGGTATTTCCACAATTCGTGACGAATCGGACCGAAATGGAATGCGTGTTGTTTATGTTTTAAAAAGAGACGCAATACCTAATATTGTATTGAATATGCTTTATAAGTATACGCAATTGCAGTCTTCATTTAGTGTCAATAATATTGCCTTGGTCAAAGGCCGTCCTCAATTGCTCAATCTTCGCGAAATGATCCTACACTTTGTAGAGCATCGTCACGAAGTAGTGGTTCGAAGAACAAAATTTGAACTCAAAAAAGCTGAAGAAAGGGCACACATACTTGAAGGACTCATTATTGCTTCCGATAATATTGATAAAGTGATTGCCTTGATTCGATCATCCAGTAATGCAGATGAGGCCAAAGATAAATTAATCAAAGCGTTTGACTTGTCTGAAATTCAATCCAAAGCAATCGTAGAAATGCGATTGAGACAACTTACAGGACTTGAACAAGACAAATTACGAGGGGAGTATGACCAACTGATGATCACTATCCAAGATCTAAAAGATATTTTGGATAAAAAGGATAGAAGAATGGAAATCATTAAGGGTGAATTGTCTGAAGTAAAAGAAAAATACGGAGATGAACGCCGTTCTGTAATTGAATATGCAGGCGGGAACTTCAGTATGGAGGATATGATACCCAATGAAAAAGTAGTCATTACAATTTCTCATGCTGGGTATATCAAGCGTACTTCCTTAACAGAATACAAAACCCAAAACAGAGGAGGCGTTGGTCAAAAAGCTTCCACCACACGTAATGAGGACTTTTTAGAACATTTATTTGTTGGAACCAACCATCAATACATGCTCTTTTTTACTCAAAAAGGAAAATGTTTTTGGATGCGTGTTTACGAAATCCCTGAAGGAAGCAAAACTTCCAAAGGAAGAGCCATTCAAAACCTTGTTAGTATAGAACAAGATGACAAAGTGAAGGCGTTTATTTGCACGCAAGATCTTAAAGACGAAGAGTATATCAACCAGCATTATGTCATTATGGCTACCAAAAAGGGGCAGGTGAAGAAAACTTCTTTGGAACAATATTCAAGACCAAGATCCAATGGAATTAATGCAATTACTATCCGTGAGGGAGATGAGTTGCTCGAAGCCAAGCTAACTACAGGAAATTCACAAGTACTCCTTGCGGTTAAGTCAGGAAAGGCGATTCGCTTTGAGGAAAGCAAGACACGCCCAATGGGAAGAGGCGCTTCTGGTGTTCGAGGTATATCTCTCAACGGAGATTCTGATGAGGTAATTGGCATGATTTCTGTTAATGACCTGGATAGCAATATTTTGGTGGTTTCAGAAAATGGATACGGAAAGCGTTCAAGTCTGGAAGATTATCGAATAACCAATCGAGGTGGAAAAGGAGTAAAAACCATTTCTGTAACGGAAAAAACAGGTGATTTGGTAGCGATTAAAAACGTAACAGATTCTGATGACCTCATGATTATCAATCGTTCTGGAATTGCCATTCGTATGGAAGTAGAATCTCTTCGAGTTATGGGAAGGGCTACTCAAGGCGTGAAGCTCATCAATTTAAAAGGAGATGATACGATTGCTGCAGTCGCTAAAATTGTCCGCGATGAGGACGAAGTTCAAGATGTTGAGGACATTAATGTTGTGGACGAAGAACCAACACAAGAATAAATTTTTAAATAATAAATACATTTACTTTATGAAACGAATCGTCATATCCCTTGTCTTCGCAAGCTTTTTTATGTTTGGTTTTTCTCAAAAAAAAGAGCTTAGATCGATATCAAAAATGGTTTCTGAAAACGCCTTTTCTGAGGCTAAATCTAGCTTAGAATCCATTGAAGGTTTGGTAGCTAACTCAGAAGTTAAGTACCAAACACAGTATCAGTTTCTGTTAGGAAATACCCTCAGCGGCTTGAAAGATTATCAGGGAGCATTAGCAGCCTACAAAGCGTTGGAATCTTTGGAATCATCTAGTGGGCTTTCAAAATACGCTAAAGAGTTGCCAGCTATATATGAGCAACTAACTGCTGATTTGGTGAATTCTGCAATTGAAGATAATAAAACCAAGAATTACGAATCTTCTTTTAAGAAACTATTTTTATCCTATGAAATTAATAAAGAAAACAACCAAGACTATCTTTATTATGCCGCCTCAAGTGCTATTAATGGAGAGTTCTACCAAGAAGCATTGGGTTTTTATTTGACGCTTAAAGAGCAAAATTATACAGGAATTACCAAAGAATATTATGTGACCGATAAAGAATCTGGTGAGGAGTCTTTGGTTTCAAAACAAGAATTTGATTTGTACAAAAAATCAAAATCGTATACCAATTTTAGAGAAGCTGATACTGAATCAAGACTCCCTGAGATCGTAAAAAACATTGCGCTAATTTATGTTCAACAAGGGAAAGTTGAAGAGGCTATCGAAGCAATTTCAGATGCAAGGGCAGCAAACCCAAAAGATTTGGGGCTTATACTAACTGAGGCTGATTTGTACATCAAGCTTGATGATAAAGAGAAATTTGCAGAGTTGATGGTGGAAGCAATTGATCAAGACCCAACCAACCCTGTGTTGTATTTCAATTTGGGTGTTATTAATTCAGGGCAAGGAAATGCTCAGGCTGCTCGAGAATATTATGAAAAATCGATAGAGTTAGACCCTTCTTACAGGGCATCATACTTAAATTTAGTTTCGTTGATTCTTGATGGTGAAAAAGAATTGGTTGATGAAATGAACAGTTTGGGTAACTCTCGTGCAGACAACCTTAAATACGACCAATTATTACTGAAGCGTGAAGGACTTTACCGCGAAGTAGTGCCTTATTTGGAAAAATCTTTAGGTATTGACGGAGACGATGTTGAGGTTTTAAATACGTTAAAAAACATATACGGTACGCTTGGTGAAACTGAAAGGTTCAGAGAAATTAAAGCAAAAATTGAAGCTTTAGAACAATAATAAAAAACATTGCCCACTTTTAAAAGCCCGCTTTTTGTGGGCTTTTTTATTAAATCATTTTTTTAATAACTCGAAGTGGATGCGTATGCTTACCTGTTTCTTGATTGAAAATTCCCAAATGATCAATACGATCGATTCGAACTTTGCCATGCGCATGGATTATATAGTTATCATTCAAAAGAATCCCCACATGAACAATGTTTCCTTCATCGTTATCAAAAAAAGCCAGATCACCCGCTTCACTTTCTTCAATAAAGCTAAGAACTTCGCCTTGAGTAGCCTGTTGTGAAGCATCTCTGAACAATGAATATCCATTGATTTTGTAAACCATCTGAACCAACCCCGAGCAGTCAACTCCAAAAGGTGTTTTGCCTCCCCATAAATATGGAGCATTTAGGTACATAAGAGCTGTATCAATCAGTGATTTTTTGGGCTGCTTTCCCGAAATAGAAACACCTTCAAACCCATGTTTCATGACCTTGCAACATCCTATGTTACTTCCCATAACTATAGGAAACAAAATAAGTTGATCTTGCTCAATGTATTCTACTAAGTTTTTGGAATATTGCGATTGACTTGCGTTGAGTTTTTCAAATACCTTGAGATCAATTGTTTGAAATTGTTTGTTGTCAATCCAACCACGGTATTGATCAAAAGCCAATTCAATAAAACTCCATTTGGAGTTGCTTTCTAAAATTTTAAAAGACTCGCCGTAAAGGACTTGAGAAATTAATTCGCTGGCATCGCGAGGTTCCTTGCGTAGGGGAATAATACTCAAATTACATATGCCATATAGCATGCTCCATCTCAATTAAAAGTCACAAAAACCTAATAAATCATCGCTAAAATAATCAATTAAAAAGATTTGCTGCTAGCTCGGAACTTAAATTTTTAAAATTTAAACGGTTTGAATATATTCATTACTTTTGAAGTGGACTACATGCAACCACATAGTTGTGTTTATGCCAATTGTATATTTCAATTATCGTATTCAGTGAAAAACTTTATCAATACTTTTTACAAACGCCAATCATTGCTTTATAAAGTATTGTTATATCTTGCTTCAGTAGCAGTAATTGTTTATTTATTTCCAAAAGGAGGAAAATTCAAATACGACATTCAAAAAGGCAAACCTTGGCAATACGAAACACTCATTGCACCCTTTGATTTTCCTATATACAAATCACAAGAAGAAATTACAGCTGAGAAGAAAACAATGAGTTCCAATGCGCGTGCTTATTTTTTTGTTGACGAAGAGGTGTTTCCTCAGGTTAAAGAAAATTTTACCAGCCGTTTCAGTGTTTTTTTATCAGATAGTTTAGTGGCTTCGCACTCGAATATTTTTGAATTTTCTTCTCTTTTACTTTCAGATTTTTATAAAAATGGGGTTTTATCATCCAATAATAAATTCCAAGACACTCAAATCGTTTCACTAATTAGAAACAATGTAGAGGAAGAAATGTTATTTAGTGACATCAAGCAGTTAAATTCATTACAAACTTATTTGAACCAGGCATTGAAAGACACTCTTTACCGAGATTTTGGTCTTCCTTTGTATGATTTGTTTTTTGACGTGATAGTACCCAATGTGAAATTTGATGAAGCATTTACTCAACAAGCTTTGGAAGAATCGTTAGAATCAATTTCACCCACTCGAGATGTGGTTTCCAAAGGAATTCGAATTATAGCAAAAGGGGAAGTTATTGAAGGCGAAAAGTTTCAAAAGCTTAATTCTCTTAAAAAAGAGTATCAATCACTGGTGTGGAGCAAATCAAATTATACTTGGATTGTTTCAGGTTATGTTGTTTTGGCTGGGTTGGTACTGCTTATGTTGTTGCTGTTTTTGAAAAATTATAGAAGTTCAATTTTTGAAAATAATCGAAAAGTCACTTTTATTTTTGTCAATATTATATTGATGATTTCATTGACCACTTTGGTTGTAAAGTACCAAGTTGATTACATTTATGTAGTTCCTTTATGTATTTTACCATTAATTCTTAAAGCCTTTTTTGATGCACGTCTGGGACTTTTTGCGCACATGCTTACTTTGCTATTGTTAGGATTTATAGTGCCCAATAGCTTTGAGTATATTTTTCTTCAAATTATTGCTGGAATTGTAACGATTTTGACCGTTTCTGAGCTCTACAAACGAGCTAACTTGTTTATTTCGGTATCTCAAATTACTTTTATTTATATTATTGGATATTTAGCCTTTGTGATTATTCATGAAGGAAGTCCCGAAGGAATTACTTGGGAAACACCGGGCTTTTTTGTGCTAAACGGCTTAGCAACCTTGTTTGTGCAACCTCTTATTTATTTATATGAAAAAATATTTGGCTTGGTTTCTGACGTATCTCTTCTCGAACTGTCGGATACCAACACAAATTTATTAAGAGAACTTTCTAACAAAGCACCCGGTACTTTTCATCATTCTTTACAAGTAGCCAATTTGGCCGAAGCCGCAGCAGTAGAAATCGGAGCAAATGCCATGTTGGTTCGGGTTGGAGCCTTGTATCATGATATTGGAAAGATGCTTCATCCTACGTATTTTATTGAAAATCAAGCGACTTCTTTCAATCCTCATAATGAATTAGAACCCCAAGAAAGTGCGACTATCATAATTGATCATGTTATAGAGGGAATAAAATTGGCTCGTAAACACAAACTTCCTGATCGAGTTATTGATTTTATTCGAACACATCATGGAACATCTACGGTGTATTATTTTTATAAAAATGCCCAAGACATGAATAACCAGGTGGATGAAAATCGATACAAATATCCAGGTCCTAAACCTTTTTCAAAAGAAACATCAATTCTTATGATGGCTGATAGTGTTGAAGCCGCTTCAAAGAGTCTCAAAGAACCCACCACTGTTTTGATAGATGAATTTGTGGAGCGAATCGTGGAGCGTCAGAAAGACACCCATCAATTTATCAATGCAAATATCACTCTACAAGAAATCGAAAAAGTTAAAAAAGTATTGAAGCAAAAGCTCAATAATATCTACCATTTGAGGGTAGAATATCCCGAATAGATCAGTTAGTCAATATTTGTGTGTGTTTTAGAAGAATCAGCTACCAAACGATTGATTTCTTCCAATTCAGCTTTTGTTAAGTGTCTATAAGTACCCACGGGAACATCCAAATGAATGTTCATAATTCTAGTTCGTTTTAATTTTACAACTCGATAATCCAAATATTCGCACATTCGACGAATTTGTCTATTAAGCCCTTGAGTTAAGACAATTTTAAAAGTTTTTTTATTGGTTTGTTTTACCTCACATTTTCGAGTAATAGTATCTAAAATGGGAACTCCATTACTCATTTTTTCAATAAATTCAGCGGTTACAGGGCGATTTACTGTAACTAAATATTCTTTTTCGTGATGATTTCGTGCTCTTAAAATTTTATTAACGATATCTCCGTCATTGGTTAAAAAAATAAGTCCCTCACTGGGTTTGTCCAAACGTCCAATCGGAAAAATTCGGGAATTGAAATTAATAAAATCAATGATATTATCTTTTTCAACTTTGGTATCCGTAGTACAAACAATACCTACGGGCTTATTGAAAGCAATATATATGGGTTTTTCTTTGGATTGGCCAACAAGCTCACCATCGACACGCACTTCATCTGTAGGGAAAATTTTTGTCCCCAATACAGGAACTTGTCCATTAATTAGAACTCGCCCTTCATCAATAAGCCTATCTGCAGCGCGTCGCGAACAGAAGCCTGCCTCTGTTAAGTATTTGTTTATGCGTATGGAAGGTGTTTCGCTCATCATTTATCTTCTATTTGCAAAAGTACGTTCATTTATACAATTTTTCACTGTTTATATGTTTGACTTGTTTTATATAATAATATAACAATATTAGCTATATTTGTTATATATGTAAAATTATAGAGGTTCATTAGAACTTTCCAAGCAATCTTAAAATAGAGTCACATGAAAAAAATATTAGTAGTTGGATTGGGTAAGGTAGGTAGCTTGGTAGGCGTATTGCTTAGCGATAATTTTGAAGTCATTGGTTTGGATAAAAACAACCCGCATTACGATTTTGAAATGCCCTTTGAGGTTATTCAAGGAGATGTTAATGATTTGTCATATATGAGAACCATGCTAAAGAGTTTTGATGCCGTAGTTTCGGCACTTCCTTATTTCTTAAATAAAAACTTAGCTCAAATAGCTTATGATTTAGGAATACATTATTTTGATTTAACAGAAGATGTTGAAACTACACAATTTATCCAAGAACTCAGTAAAACTTCCAAAAGTGTTATGGCGCCTCAGTGTGGATTAGCTCCAGGATTTATTGGAATTGTGGGTAGTGATTTAACACACCAATACACACGACTTCGTGATATCGAATTACGAGTAGGAGCATTGCCTCGCTATCCAAACGGGTTGTTGGCGTATTCATTTACCTGGTCACCCGCTGGAGTAATCAATGAATACATCAATGATGCTGAAGTAATTCATAACGGTAAGAAAAAATCTGTTTCCTCATTAGATGGTTTGGAGTATATTAATATTGAAGGACAAGAGTTTGAAGCTTTTTCTACTTCGGGAGGTTTGGGAACAATGTGCGATACTTTTGAAGGGCGTGTAGATACATTAAACTATAAAACCATTCGATATCCAGGACATGGTAAACTTATGAAGTTTTTGATGTACGAACTTATTTTAAAAGACAATAAGAGCCAATTGGAAGAAATTCTGAAAAATGCTAAACCCCCTGTTGATGAAGATGTTGTTTATGTATATGCAGTAGTGGAAGGATGGAAAAAGAAAAAATTGTACCGAAGCGAATATTTTAATGCATTTTATCCAAAACAGATTAAAGGTCAGGTTTGGAGAGCCATATCATGGACTACAGCAGCCTCTTTAGTGGCAGTCATTGAGCTGGTAGCCAAAGGAGTGCTTCCTCATAAAGGATTTATAAAACAAGAAGAAATACCATTTCATGAATTTTTAAAGACCCAAAGTGGACAGCTATTTGTAAATTGAACTTTAAATAAAAACTTTTTCCAATGCTATTTGAAAAAACTACCCCCTTAGATTTTATTTTAAAAGATTTGTTTCACACTTATCTTGAAAGAGTCCCCAATGTGAAAAAAATCACACAAGCCATGGTAACTCATAAAATGATATCGTCTCAAGAGGATATTGTAAATGATCACATTGCTTTTCGCACAATGGGAGTGAAACATCTTGGGATTCAGTCTTTTGAAAAAATATTTTTGAAACATGGGTACACCAAAATGGATGCTTATTATTTTGAAAGTAAAAAATTGGACGCCTATTGGTATGCGCCTCCTTCTCCAGAATATCCAAGAGTATTTATAAGTGAACTTCGTGTTCAAGATCTTTCAGCGATTGCTCAAAAAATTATATCCAAATACACCGATTTGGTTACTTCAGATCCATTAGATTCTGTGGATTTAGAAGATGCAGAACAAGTAGCTCATTTTTTAAAAACACCGCTATGGATACTTCCTTCCTTGGAGGATTACGAAATCCTGTTGGAAGAAAGCGAATACGCCGCATGGGTGATCTATAATCGTTATTATTTGAATCATTATACAATTAGCGTTCACGAACTTCCAGCCCCCTTCAATGAGCTTCATAACTTTAATGATTTTCTCAAAACAATTGGAATTAAACTCAATAGCTCTGGGGGTGAAATTAAAACCAGTGCCGATGGATTATTGCTTCAAAGCAGTTCAGTAGCGGAGCAAGTTCAAGCGACTTTTCAGTTTCAAAAGACAAAAAACATTGCTGGAAGTTATGTTGAATTTGCCCAACGAAATCCGATGCCTGAGTATGCGCATTTGCCTAGCGAGTCAATCAAATCCATCCACCGAAGAGAGGGGTTTGAAGCGAGTAATGCTGATAAAATTTTTGAAAGCACTTATACCGACCAAATTAATAAGGGATAACAATTTGACCTATATAATATCGGTCAAGTGATTTGGAATAAAGTATATAAACAAAAAACATAGTAGGGGACTTGTGATCGCGACAGGATTCGAACCTGTGACCGTTCCGATTGGAAATCGGAATGCTCTATCTAGCAATTAGTTTTTCAATAAAAATTCTTGATTTTTTTGCTTTAATTAAGCGTTCCCTTTTGTAAGCGTCCGCTTTCGTTTCAAACGTTTCTGTGTAACTTATAACCCATGGAATTCCCCCTTTGGTAGCTTTACTTCTTCCCGAGTTGTGTCTTTTTAATCTATCATTAAGAGAAACAGTGTGACCTACATAATATCGGTCAAGTGATTTGGAATAAAGTATATAAACAAAAAACATAGTAAGGGACTTGTGATCGCGACAGGATTCGAACCTGTGACCGTCTGCTTAGAAGGCAGATGCTCTATCCAGCTGAGCTACGCGACCATTATTTTTTTTAATTCATTTATTAAAGACCGTTCCGATTGGAAATCGGAATGCTCTATCCAGCTGAGCCCTGCGTGCCGTCAAACAGGTATGTGATCTATGTTTTTAGTAAGTCAAAGAACAATAAATGCGGAGAGACAGGGATTCGAACCCTGGCGACGGTTACCCGTCGACAGATTAGCAATCTGCTCCATTACCACTCTGGCACCTCTCCATTTGTATCTCAAAATAATTTTGAAATCGCTTGCAAATTTAAGCGTATATTCTCAATCCAACAACAAAGAAGTAGTTTTTTAAAAAATTATTTTTGAAAAAAACAAACAAGTATCAAAACTGATTAATAATAAGTTGGTCTAGAAGCTTTACTAAAAAAATATTACAAATTTTTAGTTAGTGCTTGGACAATTCGATTTTCGGATAAAAATTCCTTTAAAATTACTTTTAAAGAAGTATAACAAGGTATTGCTACGATCATACCAAGGGGGCCTGCTAACAATCCACTGATAATTATTATTATGAATATTTCGAGTGGGTGTGACTTAACACTGTTTGAAAAAATAAACGGTTGACTGAAAAAATTATCAATAATCTGACCAATAGCAAATCCTATACTTACAAAAATCACTTTTGAGAAAATTATTGAATTCAGATCTGCTCCAATGAAATTTGTCATTGTAAGCACAATCATAAGAATTCCAGCAATAAATGGTCCTACAAAAGGAATCAGATTCAATAGGGCGCACAAAAATGCAATAATCACAGCATTTTCGACACCAATTAATAGCAATAGAAGGGTGTAAACAATAAACAAAATACAAATTTGCAACATCAAGCCGATAAAGTAGCGAGACAATAAGTTTTTAATAGCCTCCAATGAACCTTTAAGTCGCTTTGTTTTATCTTTAGGAATAAGAATTAAAATGCTGTTTTCTAGAATTTTACTGTCCTTAAGAAGAAAAAAACTTATAAAGACTACAGAGAAAAGTCCTATAGCAAAATCACTTAACAACCTTCCAATAGAATTCAATAAATCTGGAATCACTGAAAAATCAATTGAAGACAACCAATCGCCACTCCACATAGACGATTCAAGGTTGAAACCTTTAGAGACAATAAAATCAGACACATCTTGATACAATAAATGGAGGGTTTCTTCTAGGTTTTCAACATTCAATAAGGAGAGATTTTTACCTTGTTCTATTAGCATTGGAACAAAAAGGGCAATCAGCCCTAAAAAAATAAGCATCAACGATGATAATGTAAACAGGGCAGCTGAGGTGTTGTTAAATTTGAGGCGTTTTTTTAAGAAACCAACGATTGGTCTTCCTATTAAAGATACTACCGCAGCAATTAAAAAATAGAGTATTACAGATTGAATTTGTAACAATAATAATACAAAAAGATATATTCCCGTTAATATTAAAACAGCTCTGACTATACCTTGAGAAATCATTTTTGCGTTCATAAAGTAAAGATAGGGTTAAAATTATGAATTTGCCAATGCCACGGTGTGACACCCTACAATAGCAGCTGTTTCAGTTCGAAGTCGCATATTTCCAAGGGTGACAGGTTTATAATGGTTTCTCATTGCCATTTCGATTTCATTGTTGCTAAAATCTCCTTCCGGACCTATCAAAAGTGTTGTGTCAGATTTTGGTTTTATTAGGGTTGAGAAAGTATTTTTTGGAGTTTGCTGACAGTGGGCAATGAATCCATTTGAAGGGATATGATTAGAAATAAAATCTTCCATAGGAGTCAAAGGATGAAGCAGCGGTAAAGTAGTACGTAAAGACTGCTTCATGGCTGCTACGACTATTTTTTGATATCGTTCTAATTTTATGGTTTTTCGTTCAGAATGATTACAAACAATAGGAGTGATTTCGGTAACGCCAATTTCGGTGGCCTTTTCTAAAAACCATTCAAATCGATCATTCATTTTAGTAGGAGCAACGGCCATATGAAGCTTGTATGGCAGTGAAGGTTTATGTGTAACTTTGTCAAGAGCAACTTCACATATGTGAGATCCGATGGTTTCAATAACTCCAGAAAAAAGACTTCCTTTTCCGTTTGTGATTAGCAAATCATCCCCCAGCTTTTTTCGCAATACCTTATAAAGGTGTCTGCTTTCTTCTTTGCTAAACACAGCTTTTGAGTCTGAAGTTGTTAGGGATGGAATATAGAACAATTGCATATTAAAAAGAGGTTCTTGCCAAGGCACTTGCGTCCAAAGGCGAAAATTTTTGTTGTTGGTATAGCAAATCACCTACAATAGCAATCATGGCGGCGTTGTCTGTAGTAAATTCAAATTTTGGAAGATACACTTTCCAACCGTTTTCGTCTTTGGCACTTAGAAGCGCTTTGCGAATACCCGAATTTGCTGATACGCCACCACCAATGGCGACTTCTTTAATCCCAGTTTGTTGGACTGCGCTATGTATTTTATCCATTAAAATTTCAACGATAGTCTGTTGTATCGATGCGCATAGATTGTTAATGTTCTGAGACACAAACTCAGGATTTTGCTTAACTTGTTTTTGTAAAAAATATAAAATGCCTGTTTTAAGACCGCTGAAACTAAAATTCAAGTTTTCTACCTTAGGCTTGGAAAAAGTGAAAGTATTTCCATCACCAAACTGTGCCTTTTTGTCAATGATTGGTCCTGCAGGGTAGGGAAGACCAAGCATTTTACCGCTTTTATCAAAAGCTTCTCCAATAGCATCATCAAGGGTTTCCCCAATAATTTTCATATCGAAATAGCTAGAGACTTTTACAATTTGTGTATGCCCCCCTGAAATGGTAACACCGAGAAAAGGAAACGATGGTGGAGTCTGCTCTGGATCGTCTATAAAATGAGCTAACAAGTGAGCCTGCATATGATTTACAGCTATTAACGGGATGTCCAAAGACATAGCGAGTGACTTTGCAAACGAGGCCCCAACCAACAAAGAACCCATTAATCCAGGTCCTTGGGTAAAGGCTACTGCTTTTAATTGATTTTTGTCGATATTTGCCTTGGCAATTGCTTGTTGAACGACAGGAACAATATTTTGTTGGTGTGCTCGCGAAGCTAATTCAGGAACAACGCCTCCATAGGCTTCATGAATAGCTTGATTAGCGATAACATTAGAGAGTACTTTTCCGTTGCAAAGCACTGCAGCTGCTGTGTCGTCACAAGAAGATTCAATTCCGAGTATATGTCTAGGCACAAGTTTTGTATAAAAAAGCAAAGTTAATACATTCAGAGCGATCAAAAAATATATTAAAATAGCACGTAATTCAATTGTCATAGCCTCGCTATTGTTTTTGATTACTGTCTTGGTAGGCTTTATTCCTGCTGTTCAAACTTTTTTGGCATCAAAAATCACAGATCGTTTTAACCAACAATTTTCTACAAACATTTCTATTCTAAGAGCCAATCTTACTTTTTCAGGAACAATTGCTTTGAATAATGTGTTGGTTAATGATCACAAAAAAGACACCTTATTTTTTATTAATCAATTAGAAATAAGCGCTTTAGGATTGAACGATCTTATTTCTTCAAATCCCAATATCAGAACAATGAAGTTGGCTGGTTTGAATGTAAATTTGAAAACCTATAAAAATGATTCGATATCCAATTTGAATTATTTTATACAGCAGTTTCAAAAATCGCCTTCCGATTCTATTGCTTCATTTTCAATGAAAGCAAGTTCCATAGAATTGGTTGGCGGAAGTGTATTTTTTAGTAACGATAACAATAACCAAAGAGAACCTTTTTTTTTAGATAATATTGCTTTTTTAGTTGATGATTTTAATCTTAATGAAAACAATTTTGAAGCTCGTTTCAAGGATTTTTCTCTGACTACTTCCAAAGGAATTGATATTACTTCGTTTACATCGAATATATCATTTTTCAATCAAAAATTTAAAGCTGACGCCCTCCACTTAGAAACTAATTACTCCCTATTACAAGGCTTTATATCTGTTGATCTACTAGAAAATGATATTCAAAAAGCTCAATGGGAAGCTTCAATCGTTGAAAGTTATTTGGGATTAAAAGATATTCATGTATTCAACTCTTCGATTTCAAACAAAGGCCAACTATTCTTAGATACAAATCTTGAGGGGTCGTTGAATAATTTTTCAGTTACTAATGTTAAGCTTTCGAGTTTGGATACTTTTTTTGAGGGCTCATTTTTGATCAAACATCTTTTTGATAAACAAACTCCGTTTGTGATAGAGAATCAAATAGATCGATTTTCTTTTAGTGAGTCCTCTATTAATCAATTGATTCCTTCAGCATTTGGGTCACTTTTGCCCAGTTCTTTAAAGCATTTGGGTGAATTGGAAATTAAAGGGGAAAATGTTTTTTCGCCAGAGTCTATTTCGTCAAATATTCTTATTGAAGCAGCAGCAGGAATCATAGAGAGTAACTTGCTTTTAAAGGAGTTTTCAAATATTGATAATGCTTTGTATGAGGGGGTTGTTAGCTCCTCAAATTTTGATTTGGGAGTCCTTTTACAAAATGATCGTTTTGGCAAAGTAGATTTTAATTTTGACTTATATGGAAAGGGAATGACTGTTGATTTGATTGATTCCTCACTCTCAGGTAGTATTTCGTCTATTATTTATAATCAAAATACTTACAATGATATTTCAATTTCAGGAGATATAAAAAACGAGCTTTTTGAGGGAAATATTACTTCTACAGACCCAAATTTAGATTTTAAGTTTGACGGAATTGTTGATTTTTCAGGCACTAAAAACTATTTTGATTTTAACGCTTCTTTCACTCATCTGAATTTATTCAACTTGGGAATGAGCACTGATACAAAAGCCTCATTTTCGGGCAATGTTTCTGTTCAAATTGAAGGAAATTCTCAAAAAGATTTTATTGGCGATCTATCATTGAAAAACACATCCTTTAAAACTTCTCAAAACACATATAATTTTAAAGCTTTCGATCTCCAGTCCAGAACTAACGGATCAGTTAGAGTTATTAATATAAATTCTGAAGATGTACTGTCCGGAATATTAATCGGGAATTTTTCTTTTATAGAACTCCCCAAACTCGTTGAAAATGCTCTAAGCAATACATATACTAAAACAAAACTTCACAAGGTATCTTCGGGTCAATACCTAACATTTAATTTTAATGTCAATTCTAAAATTGCGAATGCATTGAATCCCAATATTGTTTTAGACGACAACACATACATAAAAGGAAAAATTGATTCCGACAAAAAGTTATTTAGACTTTCGTTACGAATGCCTTCGTTGCAATTTAATGACATCAACATGGATCGGTTCAATCTTCAAATTGATAATAAAAACACCTTGTTCAATACCTTTTTAAAGGTTGATAATTTTGATTCTAAATATGCTAAAATAAAAGACATTAACCTTATAAACACTTACGTCAAAGACACTCTATTCTTTAGAGCTGAGTATAACGACCCGCTTTCTGATTCAGAAAATTATCAAGTTAATTTTTATCACACAATGGATTCCCTTAACCGTTCTGTAGTTGGGTTTAAATATTCCGAATTTAATGTTAAAAACAACCGTTGGGTTCTCAACGCTAATGATTCCAAATCCAATAAAATAATTATTGACCGTAAAGAAAGTAAAATTAGTATTAAGCCTTTTAAGTTCTTCCATTCCGATGAAGAACTGTATGTTGAAGAATTCATTACAAGCCCAAATCAACAACTTCTTAAACTCTCTTTTACTAACGTTCAATTAAAAAGTTTACTGTCAGAAATACCTCGATTGGATCTAAAAGGAAAGCTTAATGGTACCTTTGGTTTTGAGAAAATGGACAAGCAATATTTAGCAAACAGTTCCATCAAAATAGCGCCATTATCAATCAATAATTATGTGTACGATACCGCTTTAATTGACATTAAAGCTGATGAGAATCTGAAAGTTTTTGATCTTTCGGCGGCTGTGATAGAAAAACAACAAAAAGTTTTGAATATTGGCGGATCGTTTGAAATTACTGAAAACGGAATTCCATTAGATGTTTCCCTAGATTTGAAAGAATTTCCTGTCGCTCCTTTTTCATCTTTAGGAAAAAACACCTTGTCAAATTTTAAAGGCTCATTTACAGGCAATTTAAGTCTTGGAGGTATGCTATCCTCCATGTCAATGGACGGACAAATCTTTATGAACCAATCGGGGTTATCCATTCCTTATTTGGGAGTTGGTTATGATTTTACCAACAAATCCAGTGTTTTGTTCTCCAATCAATCCATTCAATTTGAACACGTTGATTTAAAAGACGCTCATTACGGTTCTGAGGGAGTTTTGAAAGGAACAATCGACCACAAAAACTTTAAAAATTGGACTTTAGATCTTACTATCAATTCGGATCGTTTGTCTATGTTGCATACTTCCAATGACCCCAATTTCTTGTATTACGGTGATGCTTTTTTGTCTGGGAATGCACATTTATACGGTCCTACAAAGCAGCTTACCATTGACATAGAAGGCGCTACTGCTAAAGGAACTTCAATTTCCATACCTATAAATGATGTTACCAAAATTGACAAGGCTTCTTATATTAAGTTTGTAGATAAACGTATTGAAAAAAGTTCTAAAAATGATTTATTTGCTATTGATGATATCAAAGGATTGACATTAAATTTTGATTTGGACGTAACCAAAGACGCTGAAGTAGAAGTTGTGGTGGATCCTGAAACAGGCAGTTCGTTGAAAGGAAGAGGAGCAGGAAATATTCTTATGGAAATTAATACCAACGGGAGGTTCAACATGTGGGGAGACTTTATTGCCTACGAAGGTGTATACAATTTTAAGAATTTAGGAATTTTTGAAAAGGAATTTATTCTGAAAGAGGGGGGAACCATCGTGTGGGACGGAGATCCATTACAAGCACAATTAAATATGGATGCTGAATATAGTGTTCCCGGAGGGGCTAATCCCGCATTGCTTTCCGAAGATTTGAATCTAAACAGAAAAATTCCCACTCTAGTAACCACCTCATTGACAGGTAATTTACTGAAGCTTAATACCCCTGTATTCTCTATAGACTTTCCAAACACTAGCGGCGCCATTAAGTCGGAGTTGGATTATAGGCTTTCGGATCAAGAAAAAAGACAATTACAGGCGGTTTCTTTATTGGTTCAGGGATTTTTTATTAGTGATGTTTCTTTGTCATCAGTATCTTCCGGAACTTTTTATAACAACGTTTTTCAAAAATTTTCTGGAATTTTTGACTCTCTTTTTGCAGATGATGATGGAAAAATAAACGTAGGATTGAATTATCTTAAAGGAGACAAAAATGCTTCTGAGACTCTAAAAACCCGTGATCGTTTGGGATTAACTTTGACTACAAAAATTAGTGATCGGATATTATTAAACGGAAAGTTTGGTGTCCCAGTAAGTGGCATTGAAGAAACGGTTTTTGTTGGAGATGTTGAAATTGAATTTTTATTAAACAAAGAAGGGAATCTTAGAGCACGCATCTTCAATAAAGAAAATGAATATCAGTATATTGGTGATGAATTGGGCTTTACACAAGGGGGCGGTTTGTCCTATCAGGTTGATTTTGATAGCTTTAAGAACTTGTTAGAGAAAATTATTCGAAAAAAATCAAATTTTTCTAGCTTGAATTCCTCTACAATCAATAGTCCTTTTATTCAGATAATTCCTAAAGAATCAAAGTCCCAATAAAACATAGAGAATTACTTTGTCATTTTTTTTGTTAAATAATTCAAATCCTTACTAGTTTTTAAAATTAGTTTGTAATTTCGCGACTCGTTATGAAAAGCACCAAAATAAATAAAATTGCTGTACTAACATCAGGAGGAGACGCTCCAGGCATGAACGCTGCGATACGCTCTGTAGTAAGAACTTGTGCATTTCATCATATCGAATGTGTTGGAATATACAAAGGTTATCAAGGTTTGATAGAAGGCGAATTTAAAATATTCGATGCCCGAAGTGTCAACAACATTATCAATAAAGGCGGAACAAAACTGAAGTCAGCCCGCTCCAAAGAATTTAGAACCAAAGAAGGAAGACAAAAAGCATACGAAATTGTTAAAAACAATTCGATTGATGCCTTAGTCGTAATTGGAGGAGATGGTTCTTTTACTGGAGGCATGATTTTTCAAAAAGAATTTGGTATTCCAGTTATTGGTATTCCAGGAACTATTGACAATGATATCTTTGGAACCTCACACACATTAGGATATGATACAGCCCTTAACACTGTAGTTGAAGTAATTGATAAAATTAGAGACACCGCCATTTCTCACAGCCGTTTGTTTTTTGTTGAAGTAATGGGAAGAGATGCAGGACACATTGCCTTAAACACGGGTATTGGTGCAGGTGCTGAAGAAATTTTAATTCCAGAAGAAGACATGGGATTGGATCGCTTGTTAGAATCTCTCAAGAAAAGCAAAATTTCTGGTAAGGCTTCGAGCATTGTTGTTGTTGCTGAAGGCGATAAAATAGGTAAAAACGTATTTGAACTTGCTGAATATGTAGAAACCAATCTACCTGATTATGAGGTAAGAGTTTCTGTTTTGGGACACATGCAGCGCGGTGGAGCGCCTTCTTGTTTTGACCGTGTTCTTGCAAGCAGAATGGGAGTAAAGGCTGTTGAATCTCTTATGGATGGACAATCTAGCGTAATGGTTGGAATTCAAAACGGACAAATGATCCTGACTCCTCTTAGCAAGGCCATTAAAGGAAAATCAAAAATAAACAAAGAGCTCATAAGAGTTTCTGAAATAATGACTACATAAAAATTAAATTTAAAACAAATTATGTCTACACTTAAAATTGGAATTAATGGATTCGGAAGAATCGGAAGAATGGTTTTTCGCGCTTCATTAAAACGTGATAATGTTGAAGTTGTTGCAATTAACGATCTATTGGATTTGGACCACTTGGTGTATCTCCTAAAATATGATTCAGTTCATGGTAAATGCGATGCAACCATCGAAGCTAAAAATGGAAACTTAGTTGTAGACGGAAGAGAAGTCCGGATTACTGCTGAGCGCGACCCTAAAAACCTTCAATGGGATGCCGTTGGGGCGACCGTTGTTGCTGAATGTACGGGTATTTTTACTAATCTAGAAAAAGCGCAACTTCACATTGATGGTGGTGCCGAAAAAGTTGTGATTTCCGCTCCTTCTGCGGATGCTCCTATGTTTGTTATGGGAGTTAATCATCTTGATGCGAAGGCTTCAGATTCGATTGTTTCCAACGCCTCGTGTACTACCAACTGTTTGGCTCCTATAGCTAAAGTACTAAACGATGAGTTTGGCATTGAAGAAGCATTAATGACTACAGTTCATGCAACTACAGCTACGCAAATGACAGTCGATTCTCCCTCTCGAAAAGATTTTAGAGGTGGTCGAAGTGCATTATTAAATATTATTCCTGCTTCTACTGGTGCTGCTAAAGCAGTTACTAAAGTAATTCCTTCTCTTTTAGGAAAGCTTACCGGTATGGCATTTAGAGTTCCTACAGCCGACGTTTCTGTGGTTGATTTGACTGTAAAACTTTCCAAAGAAACTTCTTATGATCAAGTAAAGGCAGCATTTAAATCTGCTTCTGAAGGTTCGTTAAAAGGTGTTTTAGGATACACAGAAGACTTGGTAGTTTCTCAAGACTTTATTGGAGATCCTCGAACTTCTATTGTTGATGCCCACGCAGGTATTCAACTTAACAGCACATTCTTTAAAGTGATTTCATGGTACGACAACGAAGCTGGTTACTCCAACAAGTTGATTGACCTGTCTTTACACGTAAGTTCTTTATAATTTTTTCACAGTCCCAAAGAATTTCTTTGGGACTGTTTTTTCTTCTTCTTCTTACTATGAAATTAATAGTTGACAGCGGTTCTACCAAAACTGACTGGATTGCCTTGGACGATTCAGGAAACATCCTTTTCGAAACTCAAACTCTAGGACTCAATCCTCAAGTTCTTACAGAGTATATTATAGAAGAGAGAATCATTAACAATTATCAACTCTACCAATCACGCAAAGACGTTACTCATTTGTACTTCTATGGTGCAGGCTGTGGAACAAAACCTCCTGTTGAATTAATTTCACGAGTTTTTGAAACTATTTTTGTCAATGCCGAATTGATTGTCAAAGAGGACACTTATGCAGCTGCATACGCTGTCGCTACTCCTAATGAGTCTTCAATTGTTTGTATTTTAGGAACTGGTTCCAACTGTAGTTTTTTTGATGGTAAAAAACTTCACCAACGTATCACATCTTTGGGTTATGTTTTAATGGATGATGCAAGTGGTAACTATTTTGGAAGGCAGATGCTCAGAGACTATTATTTTAATAAAATCCCCTCTGACCTCGCACAAAAATTCAAAGAAGAATTCGATTTAGCAGATGAGGTAATTAAAGACAATCTTTATAAAAAACCCAATCCAAACACCTATTTGGCAACTTTTGCTCGTTTTTTAATTGAAAATAAAGACACAAAATACGCTCAAAAATTAATCCGCAAAGGGTTGAAGTTATTTATAAAAAATCAGATTCTTCAGTTTGAAGAATCGTCAACATCATCTGTTCATTTTGTAGGTTCTATAGCTTTTTATCTTGAAAAAGAACTTAGAAAAGTGATGAAATCCTTAGGTTTGAAAACGGGTAAAATTGTCAAAAAACCTATTGACGGATTAGTAAAGTACCATCAATCTTTTTAGCGGCAAGCGATTAACGATATTTCAATATTTACGGACTTCGGCAGTACAGATACTTGAACAGTTTCTCTTGCGGGCGCAGTTTTTTCATCAAAATATCGCCCATAAATTGCATTGACTTCCGCAAAATTATTCATGTCCGACAAAAATATTGAGGTTTTGACTACGTTTTCAAAGGTCATTTCAGAGGCATCCAAAACCGCTTTGAGGTTTTCCATTACTTGAACAGTTTCATCTTCAATAGAATCCATTACCAATTCCATTGTGGATGGATTGAGGGCGATTTGACCTGAAACATATAGGGTGTCACCTTTCATAATTGCTTGGTTATAGGGTCCAATTGGAGCAGGAGCATTTGAAGTTTTAATAATTTTTTTCATAGAATCACTTTTTTTAAATTTACAGTCTTTTACGAGGTTCTCTTCTTTTATCGTGTTTTAAATCACTCAAAATACTTGATTTAACCCCTATGAAAAAGTACCAAGAAGTTCTGGTGCTAAAGGGAACCCAGCTGAAACTCATTCTCCAGCTATCAAGATCGCGTTCAAAACGAAGTTGCGTGTAGGTAACACCCCTGTTTTTAAAATCATATCCCGAAGAGCCTCCAACTTTCCATTTGGGCGATAGTTCAACATTTCCAGATAGCATTAGGGAATTATTGGAGATTTCACGCTGATTTACGGAATTTGAATAGGTCATCGAATAGGCAACGCGGATGTCCCAAGGCAACGAATAACGGTAAAATTCAGTATCATCTTTCTTGTCCTCGTTCTCGTCATCATCATTGTAATACGAGCTGTCTGAAAAATCAGTTTCGGTTCCAAACAAGTCGTCGTCTCTTCCACCGCTTCGAGAATTGTCAAATCCTTTGTTATCAGAACTATTTTCTTTAAAATCTTTACTAGAAAAAGAATAGCCCACATTAACATTGGCGCTTGTCATTCTAAAAAGCCCGCCGCCGTCATCTACATTGAAAGTGTTAATACGCCGCCCATCATCATCTATAGCATAAGGATCAAACGTGGCTCCAACATTAAGATTCATTTTATTGTTGAATAATGTAGTCCCTGTTGTCATACGAACAGGACTCCACCGAAGTGAGTCAGCGGATATATTGTAACTGGTTGAGAAATTGAGGTTATTCAAAAGCTTAATTTTTTTGGGCTCGGTTTTGGTGCTGTCTTTGTCAACTACTTTAGCTTCAAAATTATTGCTTACACTAATCCCTATAGAGCTTGAGTAGCGGTTGCTTGGAACTCCATTGATTCCGCCCTCAAATCGTGTGTATTCACGGGTTTCGCCTTCAGCATTGATAATATACTCGTCGTAATATTGTTCAAAACTCGGGGATACTCCATAGCTAACAGAAGGTCTTATTACATGACGAATGGATTGAATTTTTTTACCTTCTTTAAAATTAAAAGTCCCATACACCGTAGTTCCAAGACTCGCGCTAAAATTGTATTCCCCAAATCGATCAAACCCTTTGAGAGTGTCAATCTTTCCTACTTCATTTTTGATATTGTCATAGTCGTTTCGAAGAATGGTTTGATTTGTCCACGATTCAGAATAATTCCCTCCCAAACTCAAACTAAAATGTTTTAATAATTTTACATTGGTGTTAATAGGAATACTATGCTTCATTCCCGATCGAGCATCATCAAACATTTCTTTTTTAAAAAACAAAGAATCAGTTGTCTCAATTCTGTTTTCACCCCGAACAGAGTATTGGAAATTTATGTTTTCTATGATTCCTTTTTTAATTCCATCACGCTTTGCAAATGGATAAATACGCTCAACATTGGCCTGAAATGTAGGAAGTGTCATGTTGATTTTTTGAGTGTTGGTGTTTTGAGAATGGGAAGCCGACAAAGACAAATTTACGGAAGGATAGCCAGCAAATGTTTTGGAATATGACACAGAGGAACTCAAAGTGTTGTTTAAAAAATTAGGCGTATTTAATTGATTAACAGATTGTGAATAGTAATTACTACTCCCTAAATTTACGGAAGCAGAAAATCGACTGTTGGGATTTGACTTTGAATCTTGGCTGTGAGACCATCGAATGTTGTAAATGTTCGATTTTGAATATCCGCTCAAACCTCGCTCTCCATTGATTAGATTTTCAAAACGAAAACTAAGATTCCCTTGATACTTATAGCGTCTTTTGTAGGTTGTTTCGGAGCGAAATCCATAACTCCCATTGGTGTAATAATCTCCAAGTAATGCAATATCAAAATAATCACTAAAAACAAAATAATACCCTCCGTTTTGGAAAAAATATCCTCTATTATTGTTTTGTCCTATGGTGGGAAAAATAAAACCAGTTGCACGATCTTTTGTTAGCGGAAAATAAGCAAAAGGCAACACCACGGGCGTAGGAATTCCGGCCAGGTATAAATTACTCGGTCCAGCAATTATCTTTTTCCCAGGTATGAATTTTCCATTTCGAACACGAATATGATATTCAGGATCTTCCAAATCTTTGGCTGTAGTTACTTTGGCATTTCCGATATAGTAAACCGAATCATTTTCTTTTTTTGTTTTTTCAGAAATGACATTCATACCATTTTGTTCACTGCGCGAATTCCAAATAAGTGCTTTTTTTGTATCAAAATTAAAACGCAGTGAATCGGGATTTACTTCATCACCACCTTGTTTGAAGACAGGATACTGCGTATAAGCACCTGTAGAATCTTTAATTCTACCTGCAGCAACAATATTGGTATTATAGTCCAAAACAATTATTCCAGCTTTGAGTTCAGTGTTTTGATAATACAATTCAGCCTGATCGTACAAGTAAAGCTTGTTTTCTTTCTTGTTGATCTTCATATACCCTTTGGCATTTCTTTTGATTATATCCAATAAAATAGGCTCTTTTGCTTTGATACTGTCGGTGGAAACACTATCAATTTTGGGTTGGGATTCTTGAATTTCATTGGTTTGTGAATACAAAAATGGAGTTGTTAGTAAACAAATGAAAAGTGTCAACACAAAGGTGTTGAATGGAATGACATTATGTTTTATTTTTGTAATCAATGCAGAATTGCTTTTGCTTGCCAAAACTACGTATATTTTTTGTGAGCGTAATTCTCATTGGTAAGAAACCTATTAACTTTTTTATGTTGAACAGGCATTCATTCTCAAAACTATTTTTCACTTCCCTTTTGGGTGGTTTTTTTTTGTTGGCGATATATTCATTTTTGCCTCTCAAGAATCACGCCACGGATCCCGTATTTACTGTGGTATTGGACGCTGGTCATGGAGGAAAAGACCCCGGAAATAGAGGAAATGGGTATTATGAAAAAAAAATCGCATTAAATATTGTTCTTAAAATTGGTGCAGAACTAAAAAAACATCCAGATGTCAAAGTTGTATATACTCGCACAAAAGACCATTTTGTTCCTTTAGATTCGCGTGCATCCATAGCAAATAAGTCCAAAGCAGATTTGTTCGTTTCCATTCATTGCGATGCGCACAATTCCAACGCTTATGGAGCAGGAACCTTTGTTTTAGGACTGCACGAAAACAATCGGAATTTTAGAATTGCCCAAAAAGAAAATTCGGTGATTTTTCTTGAAGAAGATTACGAACAAAAATACGATGGTTTTGACCCTAACAATCCCGAGTCTGTAATTAGTTTGGTATTGATGCAAGAGGAATATTTGGATCAAAGTATTGAGGCCGCAGCAGTCATCCAAGAAAGTTTTGTTAAAAATCTAAAAAGAAAAGACAGAACAGTCAAACAAGCAGGGTTTTTGGTTTTGAGAAACACTTATATGCCAAGCGTTTTGGTAGAAACAGGATTTTTGACCAACAAAAGAGAAGGAGCTTATTTGAATTCCTCAAAAGGACAGCAAGAAATAGCTGTTTCAATTGCCAAAGCCATATTGAACTACAAGGATCGTCTTCATCAAACAATCTCTTCAGATGACAATAAGATTTTAAAGAATTCCGAACAAATCGTCACCCCCAATCAGCCTGTTTCTGATATTATGTTCAAAATTCAAATTGCTGCAAGTACAAAGAAAGTTGAAACAACCCCCTTTAATTTTAATGGTTTGAACAATGTAACGGTAGAAAAAAAGGGTGTTTTGTTTCGCTACTACTTCGGAAACACTCATAGTTATAATGAAGCTAAAAAACTTCAAGAAATTGCAAGCCAAAAAGGATACTCTAAGAGTTTTGTGAAAGCTTTTAAAAATGGAAAAGAAATAAAACTCAGTCAAGCTTTGAATAGTGATTGAATTTAGGCTAAATTTGTATATTAACAGAAAAACATTCTTTTGAAACTCACCCCCGAAATTAAAACAGCTATAATGATGATTGCCGTTATCGGTCTTTTCATCTTTGGATTTAGCTACCTTAAGTCCAATGATATTTTTAGTAAGGACCGAACGTTTTACGCAGTTTATAATGATGCAGAAGGAATGGCTGTTGGCACTCCTGTTACTATTAATGGATTTCAAGTAGGTTCTGTTCAAAATATTTCGTTTCTGAACAGCTCGGGAAATTTGATAATAAAATTTCGTGTTGAAAATAAATTTGAATTCAATTCAAACAGCACCGCTAAAATTTATGAAGCAGGACTCATTGGCGGAAAAGCCATTGCTATTGTACCCTCTTCTAAAGACGCTCCATTGGCAAAATCGGGCGACACGCTTCAGGCTGCAATTTCTCCAGGGTTAACCGAACTGGTAAACAATAAGCTTTCTCCACTTCAAGATAAGATTGAAGCAATGATCGTCAATGCAGATGCGGCTCTTCAAAACATCAACTCTATTCTTGATGAACCCACTCGTGCAAACCTAAAATTGAGCGTTGAGGGATTTAGCAACAGTATGCAAGAACTTGATAAATTAGGAAAATCACTCAATGCAGTCGTTTCCGGTAAAGACGGACAACTTAAAAATACTATGGCTGAGTTAAACACAGCCAGTAAAAACTTAGCAGCCATTACTTCTGATGTTGCAAATGCAGATATTGGAACAACCTTGAATGAATTGAAAACAGTTACGTCTTCATTATCGAATATTCTTAAAAATATGGATGAAGGGAAGGGGTCTGCAGGGAAATTATTAAACGATGACGCCTTGTATAGTAACTTGTCAGAGGCTTCAAATGCTCTTAATTTATTACTCGAGGATATGAGAGAAAACCCCAAGCGTTATGTTCATTTTTCAATTTTTGGAAAAAAACAACAATCCTACAAACCATCTGAGTAATCAATAATATTTTAAGGTGACACTACTTCCTAACCTCATTTTTGCAATTCTATTTTTTACAGGCATAGCTGTTTTTGCTAAAAATGTAAAAAAAATCATTCGCAATATTCGATTGGGTATTTCAGAAAACCGAAGTGATCAATCACCGCTTCGATGGAAACAAATGCTTCGAGTTGCTTTAGGTCAGTCCAAAATGGTCTCAAGACCCATAGCTGGAGCTCTTCACATTGTAGTATACATTGGTTTTATCATTATTAATATTGAACTCCTTGAAATTATTGTTGATGGATTTTTAGGAACTCACCGTGTTTTTGCACCCTATTTAGGAACGTTTTATAATGTTTTAATTGCCAGTTTTGAAATTTTAGCGCTTTTGGTCATTGTGGCTGTATTCTTTTTTTGGACAAGAAGAAATATTATTAAAATCAAACGATTCTTCAATCCCGAAATGAAAGGCTGGCCAAAAACAGACGCCAATTTGATTTTATACATTGAAGTGGTTTTGATGTCATTATTTTTAACAATGAACGCCTCTGACTTTTGGCTTCAAACCAAAGAAGTTAGTAATTATTCTTTAGCTGGAAGTTTTCCTGTTAGTCAATTCATTACTCCTTTGTTTGACGGTTTGTCGGTTGCATCTGTTATCGCTATTGAGCGAACCACTTGGTGGCTGCATATTTTAGGGATTTTACTCTTTTTAAATTACCTCTATTATTCAAAGCACTTGCATATTATTCTTGCTTTTCCCAACACATATTTTGCAAACCTTCAATCCAAAGGTCAGCTTTCAAATTTGGATTCTGTCACGGCAGAAGTAAAGCTCATGATGGATCCTTCTGTAGATCCTTATGCAAATTCGCCAGAAGACCAAGAGATTGTTAAATTTGGTGCCTCTGATGTTGTGGATTTGAGTTGGATTCAATTGCTTAATGCATACACATGCACTGAGTGTGGACGATGTACCAGTGAATGTCCTGCTAATCAAACGGGGAAAGTATTATCACCTCGTAAAATTATGATGGATACCCGCGACCGCCTTGAAGAAGTAGGAAAAAATATTGACACTAATAAGGGTTCTTTTGTGCCAGATGGCAAACAATTGCTAAATGATTATATTACTCAAGAAGAATTGTGGGCTTGTACCTCGTGCAATGCATGTGTAGAAGCTTGCCCTATTGGTATTGATCCTTTGTCTATTATTATAGACATGAGACGCTATCTAGTTATGGAGCAGTCATCGGCTCCTTCGGAATTAAACAATATGATGAGCAACATAGAAAACAACGGCGCACCTTGGCCTTTCAGTCCAATGGATCGCTTGAATTGGAAAAACGAATTATAAACGCTTACTATTTAAATAAAACAATGAAAAACGAAGAAGTTGAAAAGTTATTGAGTAAAAAAATTGAAGAAGGAGAGCACATCAGTCCAGTTTTGCCTGAAGGCGTCAAAAATTATTTAATCGATATTGATGGCACTATTTGCGACGATATTCCCAATGAAGAGCCCGAAAGAATGGCTACTGCAAATGTGTATCCAGATGCGCTAGTAACTCTCAATAAATGGTTCGATGAAGGACATATTATTTGTTTCTTCACTTCTCGAACTGAAGAACACAGAGCAGTTACTACGGATTGGCTCAACAAACATGGATTTAAGTTCCACAGTCTTTTGATGGGTAAGCCAAGAGGAGGAAACTATCATTGGGTGGATAATCATTTAGTAAAAGCCACTCGATACAATGGTAAATTTACGGACTTGATAGACAAAGAAGTTACTATTCAAGTTTTTGATGACGGACAGTACGATTAAATATTAATTCATGAGTCAGTCAATTTCCATACCCACTTTAGCAGAAATGATTCAAGAAGGCAAGAAACCCGAAGTATTGTTTTGGGTTGGGTGTGCTGGAAGTTTTGATGATCGCGCCAAAAAAATCACCAAAGCCTTTGTGAAGCTACTGCACCAAGCATCCGTCTCTTTTGCAGTATTGGGAACCGAGGAAAGTTGCACGGGAGATCCTGCCAAACGTTCTGGAAATGAATTTTTATTTCAAATGCAGGCCATGGCAAACATTGAGGTGCTCAATGGCTATGAAGTTCAAAAAATTGTTACGACTTGCCCGCATTGTTTTAATACCTTAAAAAACGAATATCCGAGCTTGGGAGGAAACTATGAAGTAGTTCATCACACGCAGTTTTTAAAGGGGTTGTTAGAAGAAGGTCGTTTGAAAGTTGAAGGCGGTCAATTTAAAGGAAAGCGAATCACCTTTCACGACCCTTGTTATTTGGGTCGCGCTAACAACGAATACGAAGCTCCTCGAAATTTGCTTTACAAATTGGAAGCCGAGATTGTTGAAATGAAAAATTGCAAGCAAAGAGGTTTGTGTTGTGGGGCAGGAGGAGCACAAATGTTTAAAGAACCCGAAAAGGGAAACAAAGACATTAATATAGAGCGAACGGAACAAGCTCTTGATAAAAAGCCGAATATTATTGCCACGGGTTGTCCTTTTTGCAATACTATGATGACAGACGGTATTAAGAACAAAGAAAAAGAAGCGAGTGTTCAAGTTATGGATGTAGCTGAATTAATCGCTCAAGCAAAAGACATTTAAAAACATGATTGTTGATTTTTCAGAATTACCATCAACTTCCAAAGTTTGGATTTTTCAATCCAATCGTTCACTAAACGATGAAGAATTGGAATCAATTCAACACAAACTTGCTGATTTTTTATCGCAATGGACAGCTCATGGAGCTGATTTAAAAGCCGGTTTTGAATTTCGATACAAGCGTTTTATTATTGTTGCATTGGATCAACAACAAAACAAGGCCACAGGCTGTTCAATCGATGCATTGATTCACTTTGTTCAGGCATTAGAAACCACCTTGTCAATTGATTTGCTCGACAAAATGAATGTGTCCTACAAACAAGGCGAATTTATTGCTTACAAAAACCTTGTTGATTTTAAAACAATGGCTAAGAAGAGATCGGTTTCTCCAAAAACTATTGTTTTTAATAATTTAGTCGATGATAAGGCTGAATATCTTGAAAACTGGGAAATCCCTGCTAGTGAAAGTTGGCATGCTCGCTTTTTTTAATAGAATCTCTTTAATCCCCAAAATTTAGTATTTTTAAAAGATGGTTCGACCTCTCTTTATCATTTTTCTTCTTACCCGTGTTTTCAGTTACGCTCAGTCTTTGGATCCTCTGGCGACTCCTGACGTTGACAAACAAACCCAATGGGTTGAAAGTACCTATCAATCCTTGTCCTTAGATCAAAAAATTGGGCAGTTATTTATGGTAATGGCTTTTTCAGAAAAAGACAGTACACACACCAAAGAATTGATCTCTTTAGTAGACACTTATCACTTAGGAGGTGTTATTTTTTCGAAAGGCACTCCCGTTCGCCAAGCAAAATTAACCAATACACTACAAGAGCATTCGAAAGTTCCTATGCTTATTGCTATGGACGCCGAATGGGGATTGGCAATGAGACTCAAAGAAACCTTTGCGTATCCTTATAATATGACTTTGGGAGCAGTTGCTAATGACTCCTTAATATATCAAGTCGGTGCTCGAATTGGCGCTCATGCCAAACGTTTGGGAGTTCATATTAATTTTTCTCCAGTTTTGGATATCAACACCAATCCAAACAACCCAATTATTGGAAACCGTTCTTTTGGGGAGGATAAAAATAACGTTGCTCAAAAGGGATTGGCAATGATGAAAGGAATGCAATCGCAGGGAATTTTGACCAGTGCCAAACATTTTCCTGGACACGGTGATACTTCAACCGATTCACACAAAACACTTCCTACCATTGGTTTTTCAGCCGATCGGATAGAAAAAATAGAGCTTTATCCGTTTAAAAAACTCATTAAACATGGCATTGAGAGTGTCATGGTGGCGCATCTTGAAATTCCAGCCTTGGATGCTAGAAACCAATACCCATCTTCTCTTTCAAAAGCAATTGTAAATGATCTTCTGTTGGAAAAACTTTCATTCAAAGGGCTTGTTTTTACCGATGCTCTCGAGATGAACGGAGTTTCCAATTATGTCCCTAATGGAAGTGCTGAATTGGCAGCTTTGTTAGCGGGAAACGATATTTTACTAATTCCTTCCAATATTAAGAAAGGAGTGGAAAGCATTCGAAGAGCATACAACGATGGAATCATCACGGAAAATCGTTTGATGCATTCAGTCAAAAAAATTCTCAAAGCCAAATACAAGTCGGGATTGCATGATTATCAACCCATTGACATCATGAATATCAATAAGGACCTTCACACAGATGAGGACGATTTATTGTTTGAAAAAGTAACTGAAGCTTCACTTACTTTGATTCAAAACAACTCCGAAGTTTTACCTATACAATCTTTGGAAGGACATTCTATTGCCTATGTTTCTATGGGTTCCGATAACGGAGATGCCTTTTACGATCAAATGCTTCACTATACCGATGTGACTCGTTTTGATGCACAATCCACCGATTTGCTTTCTCACCTAAAGCCTTTCAAAACCGTTGTAGTCGGTTTGCATCACTCGGATGAAACCCCTTGGAAATCGTATCAATTCAACGCTCAAGAGCTTACTCTTTTAAATAAAATATCTAAAAAACACAGAACGATTCTAACGATTTTTGCAAAACCCTATGCGCTTAAAAAAGTAAAAAACATCAAATCGATTTCTTCGATTTTGATAGGATATCAAAACAATACGATTGCCCAAAAAAAAGCGGCACAGGTCATTTTTGGGGCTTTATCTGCCAAAGGGAAGTTGCCAGTAAGCATTCATTCTCAAATTCCTGTAAATACTTCTCTTGATAGCAAAAACATCCATCGACTGAGCTATGGTCACCCCGGACAAGTAGGCATGTCTTATCAACGACTCCGCCGCGTAGATTCGTTGGCAACAATGGCAATAGACTCATTGATGACACCCGGTATACAGCTTCTTATCGCTCGAAAGGGCAAAGTGATTTACCATAAAACGTTTGGGTATCACACATACAGCAAAAAGAAAAAAGTTCGTTGGAACGATCTTTACGATCTGGCTTCATTGACCAAAATATTAGTCACGCTTCCTTGGGTGATGAATTCTTATGAAAAAGATACCACTTTTTTAACCGCCCCCTTGGGATCATTTGCTCCTGAATACAAAGCAAGTAACAAATCGGATCTCAGCGTAAAGCAAATGCTATCTCATCAGGCAAGATTAAAACCTTGGATTCCATTTTATGTTCAAACAATCGATAGTATAACGGATAAGCCCCTTGAAATTTGGTATCGCAATCAAAAAGACCCTCTTTTTTCCATTCCTGTCACCACCAATTTATTCTTACGAAATGATTTTAAAGACACCCTTCAAACCAAAATTTTAAAAAGCGAATTGCTTGAAGAAGAATTTTACAAATACAGTGACTTGCCGTATTACATAATCAAAAACTACCTTGAAAGTAAAAATCAAACTTCCATTTCCAACTGGTCGAACTCATATCTTTTCAATTCCATTGGAGCTACTCGAACTACTTTCAATCCTTTAATCAAATTTTCGCTTGCAAGTATACCACCCACTGAAATAGATACGTATTATAGAAATCAAGTGATTCAGGGAACTGTTCATGACATGGGGGCTGCCATGCAGGGTGGTGAAGGTGGGCATGCTGGTTTGTTTTCGAATGCCAATGATGTGGCTAAAATTATGCAAATGTTTTTGCAAAATGGGGTTTACGGAAACCGACACTATTTTTTACCTAAAACCCTACAAACCTTTAATCAATGTTACTTTTGTAGCGAGGGAAATCGACGAGGAGTTGGATTTGATAAACCCCAACTCGAAGGAGAGGGATCTACTTGCGGTTGTGTTTCAATGAATAGTTTTGGTCATTCAGGTTTTACGGGAACGTATACATGGGCGGATCCCGACTCTGAGATAGTTTATGTATTTTTGTCAAACAGAACGTATCCTACTCAAGAAAACACAAAATTGACAGATACAAATCTACGAACCGAGATTCAACGCCTCATATACGAATCTATTGAAATAGAATAAATAGCAATACATGAAAATAGGGATAGTTTGTTACCCAACCTTTGGAGGAAGTGGCGTTGTTGCGACAGAATTGGGAATTGCGTTATCGCATTTAGGGCACGAAATACATTTTATTACTTACAAACAACCTGTTCGGCTGAGTGGTCTCAATCAAAAAGTTCATTTTCATGAAGTGTTTGTTCCAAAATATCCCTTGTTTCACTATCAACCCTATGAACTAGCGCTTTCGAGCAAGTTGGTGGATATGGTTAAATTACATAAAATCGAATTGCTGCATGTTCATTATGCAATCCCTCATGCCTACGCGGCCTATATGGCAAAGCAAATGTTAGCGGCTGAAAACATTCATATTCCTATCGTGACTACGTTGCACGGAACGGATATCACCCTTGTTGGGAATCATCCGTTTTACAAACCAGCGGTGGAGTTTAGCATCAATCACTCGGATGTGGTAACGTGTGTTTCTCAAAGCCTTAAAGAGGATACGCACAAATTATTTTCCATCAATAAAAATATTGAGGTAATTCCTAATTTTATTGATGTTAATAATCATCGTTCTCAATTTTCAGACTGTGATCGGGGTTCTATAGCTTCAAAGAATGAACTAATAATTACGCATGTTAGTAATTTTCGTCCAGTAAAAAGAGTAGGGGATGTAATTCAAATTTTTTACAGAATCCAACAGTCTTTGTCTGCTAAATTAATGATGATTGGTGACGGCCCAGATCGTGCTTATGCTGAAGATCTTTGTCAAAAGTTAGGGATTACCGATCAGGTTATATTTTTTGGGAATTCTAACGAGGTAAATCGTGTTTTGTGTTTTTCCGATTTGTTTTTATTACCCTCAGAAACTGAAAGTTTTGGATTGGCTGCATTGGAGGCAATGCTTTCTGAAACTCCTGTTATTGCTTCCAATCAAGGAGGAATTCCAGAGGTAGTTGAGCACGGTGTTTCAGGGTATTTGGCGCCTGTTGGCGATGTAGACACAATGAGTCAATATGCACTAAAAATACTATCTAACGAGGCTGAGCTTAAACAGTTTAAAACCAATGCGTTGAAAGCAGCTCAAAAGTTCGATATTGATCAAGTAGTACCTTTTTATGAAGCAGCTTACAAAAAAGCTATTCAGCAAATTTCTCAGTCGGGACGATAAATTTCCACAGCCTTTTTATATACTTCCTCTTTTTTTAAAGACATTTTTTTAGTTTGGAAATTCGCATACATTTCCATTTGATCGTCGTAATGGGGAGAATTTGGATGATCACTGCTGCCGTAGGATATGACAGTTTCTATTTCTGTGTTTGTTGGGGTAAAGCGAACCAATCCAATGTAGGATTCTCCGTGAGTGATTTGAAGAGTTCCCTTCTTGTAGGGTTCTCCTCTCATGGCTGTAATCACATCGGGGAGCCCATATATAGGAATTTCTTTATTTCCTCTGACTAGTTTTTGAAAATCGCCCAGCGCTATGTCAATTGTTCCAAAATGTTTGAGCATGTATTTTTGAGCCTTTCTTAAACAGGTAGCAATTAAAAGCGGGTTGAATGTTTTGGATGGCCCTAACCGATTGTAGTAATCCCTAAGGGTATAGTAAAATACGGCATAGGCACCTGCTCCCATTGAATCGGCATCAGCAGTTCGATTCCAAAGTTGAATGCGTGTTAAAAGTTTTGCAATGTCAGGATAGTCTTTGGGTTTCATCTCGAACAAGGCATTGAAATCTACAAAATTATAAGCTAGGGGAGTGGGTAGGGTACGATCGTATTTGATTTTTTTAAATGTTTTGTAATCTACAATGGGATTTTCCTCAATGAGTTGAAGCAAGCGAGTACTTCTGTTGTTGTCATACAACTCATAATTCATTGTTTTGGAGAATGCATCAGCTCTTGGATTTTCGTTTTTATCAGTCGATTTAAATGGACTGTGGTTTGCGTTGTAAATAAATCCTGACTTGGGATTGATAACCTGAGGAAGCTCCTCAGTTTTATAATATTCAGTCCATAAGGTTTCAAGGGTGTTCCCTGGAACTACTTGGGTCCAATCGTATTGTTCGTTTCGTTTTGGAATCCTGCCGTTTGATATATAAAAAATGGTGTCATTTTTATCTGCATATCCAATGTTGTAACCAGGAAGTGCATTCATTTTTAGAATGTTGTAAAACTCAGTAAACGATTTGGCTTTGTTCATTCTCCACCATTGTTCCATGGCTTTGATGTTGAATAACGTAGGGGTTCTAACAGAAAAATAGCCGGTTTTGTTTTTAAGAGTAGGACCGTATATGCTAGTGTAATAGGTTTTGGAAAGTTTTACTGGAATTCCGAGTACTTTCATATGGAAATGAGCCTTCTTATTTTTCAATTTATATTCTTTTCCGTCTACCAAATACACATGTTTTTTTTGGGGGTGCATTTCCAAAGAATAGACATCGGCTTTGTCGGGGTAGTTTACCGTGTGTGACCATCCCAAATTTTCATTGACCCCTGTCAAAATACAAGGAGCACCCGCAAATGTTGCTCCTAGAATATTGGTGCCTTCTTCACTGACCAAATGCGCCTCGTACCAGGAGGTTGGGCCCTCCAGAGGTTGGTGTGTATTGATTGCCAGATAAGTAGCTTCTTCTCCAGTTTTCGAAGAATTAAAAGCCAATGTATTCGAACCTTTTACGTCTTCATTGATAGTGGGCTTGTAAACAGGAATTTTATCATTGACTATGGCAACCATAAGGTCATCAGCTTGATTTGAAATAAAAAGCTGAAAAAACGTATAAGCGCCAATTTTTTGGGGAGTAATTGGAAACAGATCCTTTTCCAATATTTCCTTGGGATGAAGTTTAGCATATCGATTGATTCCCTCAGTATATCCCTCCAAAACCTTTCTAAAATCGGAATGAAGGGTGTGATACAAACTATCTGAAGTTTTTTGAGATTCAATAACTTGACTCAAAAAATCAATAGGAGCTGCTTTGATTCCTTTGTGCTTGCTTAGCAATCCATTTCCAGCCATATAAGCAAGCTGAATGGTTTTAAAATCGTCTTCGGAATGTGCCCAAGCCAATCCGTAAGCAGTTTCAGCATCGGTTTTGCCAAATATATGAGGCACTCCATACGCATCTCTTACGATTTCAATATTTTTAACATTAATCTGAGAGAACATTATACTATACCAACAAAGGAGGCAGAGTCGAAATATGTGTTTGTAATTTTGCACAAAAAGTATTTCTTATAAAGATACTAAATTATACAAGTGTTTTTGAATTGGTATTGAAATGAATTCAAATATTGCTTTAAATAAATTGTATAGGATTGATTTTTTATCGACTTTTATAATTCCATAATCAAGTTAGAATGAAAAAGTTTTTAGTGGGTCGTTTTAACGGTCTTTTGTATTCAATAAAAGGAGCTTATTATTTAATTCGAACAGAAGATGCGATCAAATTTCAATCTTTGATAGCACTGGGACTTGTATTTGCAGGCTTTTATTTTGAGATAACAGCTATCGAATGGATGTTCCAACTGTTCACTTTTGGATTGGTTATGGGTGTAGAAGCGCTCAATACTGCCATTGAAGATATCTCCGATTTTGTGCATCCTGACCACAATAAAAAAATCGGGATTATTAAAGATATCGGCGCTGGAGCTGTGTTTTTGGCGGCATTTTTTTCCATTATCATTATTCTAATTATATACTTGCCCTATTTTATTTGACGGTTTTGAAGCGTAAAATTCTCACAAGAATTTAATATACTTAAGCTATATCTAATAAAACTCTTTATTGTACTCTGTAAGATTTAATCTAACTTGACTTTTTGGACATTTGAGTATTGAGATACTCCTTTCGCTTTGCCAGTAAGTTGACCTATCTATTTTCCGATACAAAAACTCGAAAAGATATTTCCAAGCAAATCATCGGTTGTGATTTCACCTGTAATTTCTCCCAAATGATGAATAGTTTCTCTAAGATCGACGGCGAGTAAATCGCCTGAAAGCTTGTGTTCCAAACCTTCTTGAACAAGAACAATACTTTTAAGTGCTTTTTGCAACAACTCGAAGTGTCGTGCATTACTCACCACTGTATTTCCAATTGTTGGGCGGTCATTGATTTCATCAACCAATGATTTTTTCAATGAATCCAAGGAATGCTCTTCTTTAAGACTCATTTGAATTGCAGTCGAAATGTATTGTTTTACACCCATTTTGTCTAGTTGATTTGTAAAATCATTTTGAGTCTTTTTATCCAACAAGTCGCTTTTATTTTGCACCAATATAATTGTTAAATGCTCTCTGTAAAATTTCTTTAAATCCGCAACTACTTCATCAGGTTGGTTGTCCAGTTGATCAAATAAATAAAGTAAAATTCGCGCATTGGAAATATGGTTTTTGGCTCGCTCAACTCCAATAGCTTCAATGGTGTCGGAAGTTTCTCGAAGTCCAGCAGTGTCAATAAAGCGAAATGCAATACCCTCAATTATAAGCGTATCCTCAATGCTATCTCGAGTAGTTCCTGCAATATCAGAAACAATGGCTTTGTTTTCGTTGAGTAAGGCGTTGAGCAACGATGATTTTCCTGCGTTGGGTTTGCCCGCAATAGCAACAGGAACGCCATTTTTGAGAACATTTCCTGTGGAAAATGAGTCCAATAAATTTTGGAGAATTTCCTTTATTTTCAATACCAATTTGTAAAAAGTGTCTTTGTCTGCAAAAGCCACATCTTCTTCAGAAAAATCCAACTCCAATTCAATCATAGAAGCAAAATGCAGCAATTCGTCACGCAATACTTTTAGGTGATTGCTAAACCCTCCTCGCATTTGTTGTATGGCAATTTGATGAGCCCCTTGGTTTTCAGATGCAATCAAATCTGCAACTGCTTCGGCTTGGCTCAAATCCATTTTACCATTCAAAAACGCACGCAATGTAAATTCCCCAGCATCTGCCAGGCGTATCCCATTCGATACAAACAGTTGAAGAATTTGTTGTTGCACATAAACCGAACCGTGACAAGATATTTCTACCACATCTTCCCCTGTATAGGAATGAGGATTTTTAAATACGGTAACCAATACCTGATCCAACACACGATTGTCTTGATACAAATGTCCCAAATGCACAGTATGCGACTTTTGATCCAAAAGTTTTTTCTGATGAATCGAACGAAAGACTTTATCTACCGACTCAATGGACTGTTCTCCTGAAATACGAAGGACTGCAATGGCACCCATTCCTGAGGGAGTTGCTAGCGCAATTATAGTGTCTTGTTGATTCATAGTCGCAAAAATACAACAAAGGTTCTGAACACCTAAATTTCTTTGCGATAGGTTCTACGACGTTTGGTTAATTGATGTGGGTATTTTTTCCATAGCGAAAGCATGGCTTTGTTTTCTTTTAGTGTGGGGTTGGTTTCGATTTTATAAATTCCTTTGCGATCCAATGTCTTATGTAGCTCGTCAAAAAGTATAGCATTCAATCCTTTTTGACGATATTCTGGCAAAATTCCAATTAAATACGTCGAAACAGTATCGTGAAAATGCAGTGATTTTAGAATGTGAAAAAAACCAAACGGAAACATCGAACCGTTTGCTTTTTTTAATGCTTTTGAAAACAAGGGCAATATCACAGCAAAAGCGATAAGTTTTCCGTCCGAACGAGTGATGCATTTAATATATTGTGGATCAATGAATTGAAAATATTTTTCTTTATAATAATTGATTTGTTCTTCTTGAATTGGAACAAACGATTCGAGTTGGTTATAGGTGTTGTTTAGTAAGTCAAACATTTTATCTACAAACGGAATCAACTCTTTGGTTGATTTAAATTGAAGGACTTTTAACGAGTATCGTTTCAAAACAATTTTTGATATTCGCTTTACTTTTTCTGGAGAATTTGCATAAATCGGAATTGTTATTGCAAATTCCAACCATTCCGATGCGGTCGAAAATCCCAGTGTTTCCAGGTGATCCTTTTGGTAGGGGTAATGATACCAAGTATTCATGCTATTGAGTTTATCGAACCCTTCACAGAGCAGCCCGGCTTTGTCCATGTTGGAAAATCCAACCGGACCTTCTATGAAGTCCAGTTTCTTTTGTTTTCCAAAGGAAATTACAGCTTCTAAAAGCTTTTTGCTAATTTGAATATCATCTTCAACATCATACCAACCAAAACGAACTTTCCGTTTTTGTTGTTGATTGACTTCAACCCAATTTACGATTGCGGCTATTCTTCCGACTATTTTTCCTTGTTTTTTGGCAACAAAAAAAGAGGCTTCTGCGTTTTTGAAAACAGGATTTTTTAAAGGATTCATAAAGGCCTTTTCTTCCTTTGTTATCGGAGGAACCCAATAAGGACAGTTTTTATAGAGCTTAAAAGGAAACTTTATAAATTCGGTTAGTTCTGTTTGATTGTTGATGGGGTGGACGGAAATCATAGCATTGGCTTAGTCTTTTTGTCGTTTTCGTTCGGCTTTGGCTCTTTTTTTAGCGGCTTTTTTGGCTGTTTTCTCTTGTTTTTTCCGTGCTTTTTTATTGTTTCTATCCAGTCTTTTTTCTGCCTTTGCTTTGCTACGCATTTCTTTGGCGATTCTTCGATCTTGAGGAATTTCGCTGTTGTGCCAATCCAATCGGTATGAAACACCAATATTAGCAGTTAGCATACTTGGAGTTGTTTTGAGACTGCTTCCTACACTGGTTTCTAGCTGTAAGTCTGTCGATACCAAGTACGCGACTCCTCCTCGCATCAATACGTCGGAATAAATGTCACTTCGAATTCCTTGGTGTTCTAAATAAACCGACCACTGAGGATTTGAAAGGTTGTGAGTTAGCGTTAATATATAACTCAAACTAGGATAATCGGTTCCAATTCGATCATAACTTACATTGGTTACAAACACCCAGGTTTCTTTAAAATGATTTTGAGTAGAAACGGCTACTTTTGGACTGATAGTAGGCTCAATCAAAGGGTCAAACGGATTGTAAAACAATTCGTTATAAACATCATCAAAGGGATATGTCTCGTCCAAAACAATATTGGCTCCGGCATACACAGCTACTGCAGGGATTAAATCAACCCATTTTATTCCTTGATTGGCTTTCCAACTGTACAAGTTGGGTTTGTAGCGGTCCACATTTCGAAACGGGTCAAATACTAAGTATTTGAATCCAATTGTATGTTTTCGAAACCCTTTTCGATTGGACGCTACAGCAGGCGAAAAATTAGTGTTAGTTAGCTCATCCATGAGATAGGTAGCTTCCCATATTACTTCAAGCTCTTCTTTCCAAAATCCATAACGCAGAGCAATCTCATATTCTTGCCCACTAACTGTAGCGTTGTTAAATTTTTCGTGTTCCCATTTCGTAAATCCAAAACCCGCTTCGGCTTGAAGAACGCCTTTACCTACTGAAAATGATCCAAAAGAGACTCCAGGACGATTCGAATTAATGGTTTCTGTGTATTGCGACCATCCTACAAATGAGACTGCTACCATAAAAATACTAAAAAGATAAGACCTTGCTTTCATGAGTTTTGCGTGATGACTAAATGTTTAGACAATTGTTTCTAAAAAGATGATTTATCACCAAAGATACTAGAATTTTGATTTTAAGGGAACACCCAATAGGCTATTCTTATCAATAATTGTATTTTTGAAAGACAAAACCGCGGGATCGATTATGGCGCTTTTAAAATTCATACTTATTGTTCTAACAATTTATTATTTGATTAAATTGTTGCTCCCCTATGCAATGCGATTTTTTTTTAGAAGATTGGAAAAAAAAATGAGACAGGCTTCACAAAATCAATCGACTTCTGCAAAACCTCCCAAAAAGAAAACAAAGACTTCCGAGAAAGTTGGTGAATACATTGATTTTGAAGAAATTGAGTAATATGAAACAATTGAAATTTCTACTGCCCCATCTTTTGTGCATCCTTTCTTTTGTTGTAGTGTCTCTCGTTTATTTCTATCCAGTTTTGGAAGGAAAGGTCATCGAACAATCTGACATCACTCAATTTTCGGGAATGTCGCGTCAAATTACAGAACATCGCAATCAATACCATGAAGAACCATATTGGTTGGACAATGCATTTGGAGGTATGCCTTCTTATCAGGTAAGTACTCGATTTTCTTCTGATTTTTTAAGAGCATTGGATCTAAGTATTCGTTTTTTACCGCGCCCTGCAGATTATCTTTTTTTATACCTATTTGCTTTTTATTTATTACTGATTTCACTTAAGGTCAAAATGCGCTATGCCGTTTTTGGGGCTTTGGCTTTTGGATTTTCAACCTATCTCATCATCATCTTGGGCGTGGGGCACAATACCAAAGCCCTTGCCATTGGGTATATGCCATTGGTTGTAGCAGGTATTTTGATGTCTTTTGGAACTCACAGAAATTGGGGATGGCTTTTAACAGCGATTGCCTTGGCGCTTCAAATCCATGCCAATCATTACCAAATGACTTATTATTTACTTCTTTTGGTATTGGTTATAGGTGCTGTTATGTTTTGGAATGCTATTCAAAAAAACACCTTACAACCCTTTTTAAAATCACTTTCAGGACTTTTTGTAGCTGCTTTATTAGCCGTAATGATGAATGCTCCTTTGATTCTCGCAACTCAAGAATATACGCCGTTTAGTACACGAGGACAGAGCGAACTCACCATTTTGCCTGACGGAACCGATACGATTGTTTCCTCTGGACTTTCGTACGATTACATAACCGAATACAGCTACGGAATTTTGGAAAGTATGAACCTCCTTATTCCAAGGTTTATGGGAGGCGGAAATGCAGATTCTTTTGATAGCGAAGGTCCCTTTGTGAGCTTTTTAAGAAGCATTGACCCTGAAAGTGCCCAGCAAATTATACAATATGCGAGTTTGTATTGGGGAGATCAGCCCATTGTTGCTGCTCCTGCCTATGTAGGAATTGTAGTAGTTTTCTTTTTTGTAATTGGGCTGTTTCTTTATAAAGGATCTCTAAAAAAATGGTTAATTGCAGGAGCGGTGATTTCTTTGCTGCTTTCTTGGGGTAAAAATTTCCCACTTCTCACCGATGCAATGATTGATTATTTTCCGCTTTACAATAAATTTCGCGCGGTTTCTTCAATACAGGTTTTGCTAGAGTTTTGCATTCCAATTATAGCTGTTTTTGGATTGCAATCTTTTTTTTCAAAACATATTGATTTGCAACAAAAAACAAAAGTATTGCTTTCCACCATGGGAATTCTAATTGGATTGCTTGGGGGAATTGCCTTGTTAGGAAATTCTTTGTTTTCGTTTGTTTCTACGAATGAAATTTTTGCTGCCTATCCTGAAATATTAAAACCGTTGATTGAAGAACGGCAACAAGTTTTACTGTCGGATACACTTCGTTCCTTAGGATTTGTTGTTGCAATCTTTGTTGCATTGGGTTTATGGACTAGGCAAATTATCAAAGAACACATTGCTTTTGCTAGTGTAGTATTGTTGTTGCTGTTAGATTTGGTGGGAGTGAATAAGGAGTATGTAAACGCTGATCAATTTGTTTCCAAACGAAAAGTTGAACAAGCTTTTCAACCGACTCGCGCTGATAGAGCAATTCTAAAGGACACTACACATTATAGGGTTTACGAGCCTAATTTGCGTTTGTCTCATGCCAGAACGGCTTATTTCCACAACGCAATTGGGGGCTATCATGCTGCTAAGCCTCAACGTTTTCAGGAGTTGTATGATTTTCATATTGCCAACAATCACAGTCAGGTGATCAATATGATGAATATCAAATACATCATTCAGCCCTCCGAAAACAATCCATTGGGGGTTTCTAAAAATCCAAACGCATACGGCAATGCTTGGTTTGTAAACCAACTCAAAGCTGTTCCCGATGCAAATACTGAATTGCTTGCATTAAAGGATACCGATTTGCAACTTGTGGCACTTACACGAGATCGTGATAATCAGGTTTACCAAAAAGATAGCACTGCTCAAATCACTTTACATTCTTACAAGCCCAATGAATTGATTTATAAAACAAACACTACCCATAAGCAGTTGGCAGTATTTTCAGAAGTGTATTACCCAAAGGGTTGGGACGCTTTTATTGACGACAAACCGATTTCTTATTTTAAGGTAAATTACCTATTAAGAGCCCTCGAAATCCCTCCGGGAACTCATACAATTCGATTCCAGTTTCGCCCCAAAGTCATTCAAACAGGCTGGTGGATTTCTATGAGTGCATACTTGATATTGTTTTTCTTTGTGTTGTTTCAATTTAAAAAAGCGTTACGTGTATAAAAAAATCCCTCAAAAACGATACGATGCTACTTTGAAAATGCTGCAGCGAATTCTTCCAGCACCTGCTCGTATATTGGATTTAGGAGTCAAAAATCCTTTTTCAGAAATTATGCAACAGCACGGATACAAAGTGCAAAACACACAAGGACAGGATTTGGATTTCAATCCTCAAATCGAAGTATCGCCCAAAGTAGACTTGGTAACCTCTTTTGAGATTTTTGAGCATTTGCTATCTCCGTTTACAGTTTTACAACATTTACCTGCCGACAAATTGTTAGTTACAGTCCCTCTAAAACTATGGTTTGCGGCTGCCTATCGTAGCAAAACAGATCCATGGGATCGTCATTACCATGAGTTTGAAGATTGGCAATTTGATTGGCTTTTGGAAAAAACAGGATGGGAAATTAAAGAACGAGCTTACTGGAAAAACCCATCCAGCAAAATAGGAATTCGACCATTGTTACGCAACATTACACCGCGCTACTACGCTGTGTATGCAGAACGAAAACAGAACTAATCATGCGAATTGGAATGATTTTAGACGCTCCGTATCCCACAGATCCTCGGGTAACTCACGAAGCTGAAGCGCTACTGGAAGCAGGACATGAGGTGTTTTTATTTTGCTTTTCGTTTGAAAAAAAATACATCCCCAACGAATCAGTTCTCAACATTCAAGTGCGTCGGTATTATTGTTCCAAACTGCTCTATAAATTATCTGCGCTTGCCTATTCGATCCCTTTTTATAAAATTTGTGTCGCCAAAAAAATTCGCCATTTTATCAAAAGCAACGGAATTGAAGCCCTACACGTTCATGACCTTCAGGTGGCTTCTGCGGCATTTTATGCCAACGACTCTTTTTCACTGCCCATTGTGTTGGACCTTCATGAAAATCGACCCGAAATCATGAAATATTACCGACACGTGCAACGCTTTCCAGGAAATTTATTGATTTCCATCAAACGTTGGAGACTTGCCGAAGAATACTATGTTCGTCAAGCTACAGCAGTGGTTGTTGTCACATCCTTTGCCAAAAACGAATTGATTAAACGTACTTCCATAAACCCCAAAAGGGTAGTGGTAATGCCCAATACGGTTCGAGAAGCCTTTTATAGTGAATATCCTATTGACAAGAAAATTGTAGATCGTTACGCGTCCAAATTTGTGCTTTTGTATTTGGGAAACACTTCCGAGCGTCGCGGTTTGATGACCGTTTTAGAGGCAATGCCAAAACTTTTGAAACCAATAGCCTCGTTGCAACTGGTTGTTGTGGGAAGCAGTTCTTTTGATAAGGATTTACAAAAAAGAATTGATGCGTTGAACATTTCAGAGTCAGTGGATCTTATGGGTTGGCAACCTGAGAATACGTTTCCGTCCTATATAGCTGCTGCTGAGGTAGGAATTTCTCCGCTTCATTCCAATTTACATCATGACACAACCTATGCCAATAAGGTGTTTCAATATATGTCTTTAGGATTGCCGATGTTAGTGAGCAATGTAGAAGCCCAGCAATTTTTGATTGATACATATGCCTCAGGGTTGAGTCACATTCCACAAGATGTGGAAGATTTTTCCAAAAAGGTATTGCATTTGTATGAAAATCCAGAAATTAGAAAAAAAATGGCCAGCCATGGAAAAAAGGCTATTTTACAGCAATTAAATGCACAAGAAGCTACCAAAGAATTGATTTCATATTATGGACACTAATGCAAAAACAGTCTTGATTGTTACCTATTACTGGCCGCCTGCCGGTGGTTCGGGGGTGCAACGCTGGCTGTATTTTGCAAACGAACTCAAACAATTGGGGTGGAATCCTGTGATTGTTACCCAGAAAAATGCGGCTTATCCGCTTCGCGATGAATCCCTTGAGGATAAAATTGATAAAAGCATAGAAGTCCACAGGGTAAGGGGTTGGGAGCCTTTTAAAATTGCACAGATAGGCACTTCAAGTAGGCAACAAGATTTGCTAACTCAAAAAGGGTTTTGGCATTCTTTCAAGCGATGGGTGCGAGCTGAATATTTTTTTCCCGATGCGCGAATGTTTTGGATTGCTCCTGTAGTTCGTTTTGTTCAACAATACGCAACGCGCCATAAGATCGATGCACTAATTACAACAGGTCCTCCTCACAGTGCTCATATGATAGGGTATCGGCTTAAAAAAACACGGAATATTCCATGGTTGGTAGACTTCCGAGATCCTTGGTCTGATTTCTTTCAAAACAAACAGCTTTCTATGTCTAAACGAATGCAAAAAAAACATTTGCATTGGCAAAGCATTGTTTTAAAAAATGCTGATTTCGTGACTGTTACATCTCCGTCATTGAAGCAAAAATTTAAATTAATAAACACAAATTGTAAACTCCTTACAAACGGATATGAATCGCTCTTTAAAGGCATACAAAGCGAAAGTTTTTCGATCGTTTATACAGGTGTTATGAAAGCCATCCAAAACCCAGAAAATTTATGGAAAGTTTTGGGAGAGTTGGTTCGAGAGAATAACGATTTTGCCAGTGATTTTTCCATCCATTTGATAGGTGATTTTGACGAAACGATTTCAAAAAATATAACATCCGAAGGATTGCAAGCTCATAGTACGTTTTATGAGTATATGCCTAAAAGCAGTTTGGAGCCCTATATCACATCTGCCCATATGCTTCTTATGGTGTCTGTAAACGATGAGGATTCGTATCAAATTATTCCTGGTAAATTGTTTGAATATATGGCAGCATGCCGTCCAATTTTGGCAATTGGGAATCCTGACGGTGACATGGCTTCGCTAATGAACAAAACCCAAACAGGACAAGTATTTGATTACTCTGAAAAGCAATTATTAAAAGAGTACATTATACAGGCTTTCAAACGTTTTAAAAAAGGAGAAGACACAACAGCTAGCAATCCTTACATAGCGCCTTACAAACGAAGTGAATTGGCCAAACAATTAAGTGAACATCTAACACAAATGATATCCTAATATGGGAATGGTAACCAGTCAGTCTGCAAAAAACATGGTCACCATTTTTGGTGCCTTTGCAATAGGTGCTGTCAATACGCTGTATTTCTATCCTACTTTTTTAAAGGAAACCTATTACGGACTCGTTATATTTTTACTGGCAACTTCCAATTTGCTCATGCCGCTTATGGCTTTTGGAATCCAACATACGATCATTAAATTCTTTTCATCTTACACAGATTCTGAACAGAAAGACCGTTTTTTATCGACGGCTATTTTATTGCCTTTGGCGGTAATTTTACCAACATCGTTGCTGGCCTTATGGGCTCACGACGGCCTGATTACTTGGATTTCTGCCAAAAACCCAATTATTGAATCGTATGCTTGGGTGATTTTATTGGTTGCGATAGCTACGGGTTATTTTGAAGTGTTTTATGCTTGGGCACGGGTTCAATTTCAGTCTGTTGTAGGAAATGTTTTAAAAGAAATTTTTCCTCGCGCGACTGTTTTTATTCTGATGTTTTGTGTGATGTTGGAAATTTTGTCCAAAGAAGATTTTGTATGGTGGCTTACGGGTGCCTATTTTCTTCGTTTGTTTCTTATGATACTTTATGCGTTTTCATTACATCGTCCACGATGGGCGTTTGTGTTACCTGATAATTTTAAGTCGGTGTTGTCTTATGCGGTTTTTATCATTGTTTCGGGCTCTGCTGCCAGTTTGTTGTTGGATATTGATAAGTTTATGATACCTCAAAAAGAAGCCATTGAGTTTACGGCTTTTTATGCAGTAGCGGTCTTTATAGCTACTATTGTAGAAGTTCCCGGTAGAGCACTCTTCCAAATCCTTAATCCGTTAATGGCCAAAGCAATCAATGAAAATCAAACAGATGAAATTCAATCCCTTTATCAAAAAAGTTCGATCAATTTATTGGTATTTTCGGGCTGGTTGTTTTTGCTTATCAACTTGTCCATTCATTCTTTTTACGAAATGATTCCTCAAAAAGAATATGCCGGGGCAGTATGGGTGGTTTTGATAGTGTCGTTTGCCAAATTATTCCAAATGAGTTTTGGGTGCGGCCCCGCAATACTCGCCAATTCCAAGTTTTATAAAATTACATTGCCTTTTTCATTGGCTATGGGACTGTCGGTTTATTTCTTAAACGATGTGTTGATTGATCGAATGGGAATCAACGGTGCAGCCCTTTCAACATTGATAGTGTTGGTGTTTTTTACGATTTTGAAGGTGATGTATATCCGTCAAAAAACAGGCACACAACCCTATACTTTCAAATCAATTCAACTATTGGCATGGATCGTAGTGTTGTTTGTGGCTTTTAACTTTCTTCAATGGGAATTGAACCCACTCCTTTCTATTGTGCTAACTTCACTAATGGTTACGGTGGTTTATTTTACCGCGGTGGTTATTTTTGGATTTTCTCCTGAATTGAACCGATGGTTAAGAAGACGCTCTTAATTTGCTATGTTCATTTTTTTGAATTGCAACAGCAGGGTCTGATTTTTATCCAATAAAAATAACACGTCCTTGTTTAGACGGTAAAAAAACACGTTTTTTAACACTCTATGAAATGTATCAGCAAGACGCATATCTTCACACCATCTTTTGGTAGATCCTATAGGTTCAATACGTATTTCATTTTCTGTAAAATGTTTTATCCCTCCAAAAAAACGATTACAGCTGTCGCTTCCATATACGTTGTTTTGAGAAATATTAAAATGAATAGAAATCTCTTTACTGTTCTCAGATACCTTCGCACCATCAAGGTGGGTAAGTTGCCAATTTCCTTGCAATGCATTCAAGCTGTCTTTTATCTTTTTCAACTCCTTGACAAGCGTATAACGAATCGAGGAAGCATCTGCAGGAACTTTTTTATGATTTAAATGCTCTTTTTGTAGAATCACTTTCTTAAGGTAGCCCTGTTCAAATTCAAACCCTTGAATTGAATTGTAAATAAATTCCCATTGCGCTTTTTTGAGATTTTTTCCTTGAAACACTTCCAAGCATTCCATTTCTATCATCCCAGCGCATGGTTTTTTATAGCCTCGAATCCAGTAGGTTGAATGTCTTGAAGAGGAACAAGAGACTGATAAAAGAAGAATTAACACAAAGAAGAGTAGGTTTTTATTAATCATAATATTTTAAGCTTTGGAGTGAAACTCGTTTGAAATTGTAATTTACAAAAAAACCAAATAAACTTCTCACAACGCACTTTTTAACTCTTGAATAAATGCTTATTTTTACAAAAAAAATAAACTATGAGCCGGAACTGGACTTCCATTAAAACATATTCAGATATAAATTTTGAATTTTTCGAAGGGGTAGCCAAAATTACTATCAATCGACCTGAAGTATACAATGCTTTTCGTCCTGAAACCAACAACCAAATGTTGGAAGCGATGGACATTTGCCGTGAGCGAGAAGACATTGATGTTGTAGTTTTCACAGGAGCAGGCGACAAGGCTTTTTGTAGTGGAGGTGATCAAAATGTAAAAGGCACTGGTGGTTATATCGGCGAAGACGGTGTTCCTCGATTGAATGTATTGGATTTGCATAAAAAAATCAGAGAAATTCCCAAACCCGTTATTGCCATGGTAAACGGCTATGCTATTGGTGGTGGGCATGTTCTTCATGTGGTATGTGACTTGACTATTGCTAGTGAAAATGCGCGTTTTGGTCAAACAGGTCCCAAAGTTGGTAGTTTTGACGGTGGTTTTGGATCTTCTTATTTAGCACGACATGTAGGGCAAAAAAAAGCACGTGAAATTTGGTTTTTGTGTGAACAATACACCGCCCAAGAAGCAAAAGATATGGGAATGGTTAATAAAGTAGTTGCTCTAGATCATTTAGAAGATACAGTGATAGAATGGTGTAAAACCATGCAAAAACGCAGTCCTTTGGCGTTGCGTATGATCAAACGTAGTTTAAATGCCGAATTAGACGGCCAACACGGACTCATGCAGCTAGCAGGTGATGCGACTTTAATGTATTATTTGATGGAAGAAGCGCAAGAAGGAAAAAACGCCTTTTTGGAAAAAAGAGATCCTAATTTTAAAAAGTACCCAAAATTTCCATAAATTTATATCCAAACCCTCAAATGACCTACCTATGCCTTATATTAAAAATGAAGATTTGTCTTCTTTGTACAAAGAAATCGATGATAACTTAGAAAAAGTTCGTATTTGCCAAAAACAATATCAACTCTTAAAAAGTAAAGAACATGCATCTTCAAAAAATAGAAATCCACAAACTATGACTGTTCTTTTTTGGATTGTTTTGTTAGCCTTTTTTTCTTATGCTGTAATGGTTTATCAAAAACCAGATTGGGTAGGTATTCCTTCCAAATCGATTTCTTCAGGGATGGTTCTTGTTTCTCAAGACAGCCTTGCTTCGTTACAGTTGGCTTCAAAAGAAATTCCTCAAGAAACGATAGTTGAAGATTTTGATCTCAATGATGTGCCAGTGTACGCAGTGCAAATTGGAGCGTTTAAAAAGAAAGATTTGTCTCTGTTTTCGGAAGGTTTTGTCAATTTTAGATTGTTCAAAAGCCGCTCATACAATACCTATTCGCTAGGTAATTTTTCTACCCACGAAGAAGCAAAGGCTTTTCAACGAGAGCTCATCTCTCTAGGATTTAAAGATCCTATTGTGGCTCTTTTTGAAAACGAGCGATATTTGGGGATGGACTTGATCGAGGTGTCTCAAAATCCATGGCACCAATTCCTATGGCATTGGCTTGTTCGTATGTTCACCACTCCAGCTTTTGAAAAGAAAAAATTAAATACTCGCAATTCCCAATTCCCATGGCAAA